>Ga0208458_1001212_pt1 | contig 22399 bp, 18 predicted proteins | sample AD_UKC085_MetaG_FD_184432 | JGI IMG/M metagenome (GOLD analysis project Ga0208458, IMG submission 184432) | Active sludge microbial communities of municipal wastewater-treating anaerobic digesters from USA - AD_UKC085_MetaG (SPAdes) (version 2) | ecosystem: Engineered > Bioreactor > Anaerobic >... | reverse complement strand
CCGCGATAGCGGTTAAAGGAAGAAACCGTGAAGCGGTTCAATTTTAATAACCTCCGGTGCAACCGGAGGTAAACTGCTCTCTATGATGTAAAGCCCTGAAGAGCCTGCCCCGCTCAAGCGGGGGGCGAAAGAACAGCGTGTGGTAAGTTCAGGACACGGGGCGTAGGGCACAGGGAAAGTCTTGCTCCCTTCGGTCGCGGTCTTGCAGTCTTGCGGTCTCATACAATGAGGCATTTGACTAAACGCTGAACACTGAACGCTAAACGCTTTAATAACAATTAACAATTTACAATTAGCAATTAACAATTATCCGTTAAGCACTAACCACATATCCGGCACGAGTCACATAATCAACACTACACGAACAACTTACACGACCTGCACGACTTGCACGACTTGCACGACCTGCACGACTTATAATGTATCTCCGGCATCCCGAATAAATCTTTTCTATCTGCTCTTTATCCCATAACATTTATTTTTAGATTTCAAAAAAAAATGTAAACTTTGTTTATGTTTTATTTATCTAATTATTGAATTATGAACATTTATGTTGGAAGCATTAACTTCAAAATGAGTGAAGCTGAACTTAAGGAACTATTTGAAGGGTACGGCGAAGTTGCATCAGCAAAGATCATCTTCGACAAGTACTCCGGTAAGAGTAAGGGATTTGGTTTCGTTGAAATGCCAAACGAAGCCGAAGCTAAGAAGGCTATTGAAGAACTAAATGGCTTTGAGGTACAGGGAAGAAAGATTATTGTTAACGAATCAATTGAGAAACCCGAACGCAGAAGAGATTTCCGCGGTGATAACGAGCGCAGAGGAGGCGGTGACAGAAGAGACCATTACAGATAGAAAAACTCGAAAAGATGACAGGCACCGTCAGATAGTATGACAGTATCAAAAGGTTACGGAATTAAAGAGGCTGTGCACCTTGCACAGCCTCTCTTTTTATTGTCTGCAGGGGATTCACAGGCATTCCCCCAAAAAACAGAATATCATACCAGAGTCCAGGGACTCCTGTATTCATAATGCAGCCTTTTGGTTGCTTCACCGTCAACATCATCAATAAATGTTTCGGTGGCCGGATCCCACTTGATAGTCCTCTTGAGATCACAGGCAATATTCCCGAGTGTGCAGACCGTGCAGCTGCTGTGACCGATTTCAACCGGTACGACAGGATCCTGACGCGACCTTACACATTCGATGAAATTGAGCTGATGAGGTATCCTTGTTTCATACGGGCCATCGTCAGCCGCGGTTGCCGAAGCCGGCGGATCAAACTTGGGATCGGATGCCTTGAAGTATCCTCTTGCAACTTCTATCCAGCCGTTATCTCCCCAGAATTTTACTCCCTTGGTGAGTTTTTCATCGAAAGGCTCAGATGTCATGATAGTACCGCTGGCATACTTGAAGGACATGAATTCCGTTCCGTCGCCTATCGGTGAGATTTCAACAGGACCATTCAAATCCATTCCGAGTCCCCACTGGGCAATGTCGAACATGTGTGCGCCCCAGTCGGTGGTGAAACCTCCGCCCATTTCCTTGTACCAGCGCCATGCTCCCCATATATCCTCATTCTTTTCAGGGTCGAGGGAAATGGGTGGATTAAGCTGACTGTTGAAATGAATGCTTTCCGGTAGCGGACCGAGCCACATATCCCAGTTCAGATCAGCAGGAATAGGTTCCTCAGGAAGATCATAGGGAGTCGGTGGCGCGCCAACGTAGGCATTCACTTTGGAGATAGCGCCAAGAGCGCCTGTCTGGACTAAATTGACAGCATGCTGAAAACCTGCATCTGAACGCTGCTGGCTTCCTACAGCAAGAACCCTGTTGTACTCCCTGACTACCTTCTTAAGCTCCTGACCTTCCTTAATGGTAAAAGTCATCGGCTTTTCCAGATAAACATCCTTGCCCGCCTTGCAGGCAGCAATGGCTATCATGGCATGAGAATGGTCGGGAACAGCAATTACAACTGCATCGATGTCTTCCCTCGAAAGCAGATCCTGGTACTTCTCATAAGTGTCTACCTTGAACTCCTGTCCGGCATTGGTGTAGAAATCGGTAACACGTTTCTCAAAACGCTTGCACTTGATGCCATAAACATCGCATCCGGCAACAACTTTCACTCCCGGTACCTGTAAAAATCCCGAAAGCAAGAACATTGCCTGCCGACCGAGTCCTATAAAACCAAGGGTGACTTCGCCGCTCTCCTGATCTCCGGCTTTCTTCCTGCCTTTACATGATGTTGATAATGCCGGTATTACTGCAATTCCGGCAAGTCCGATTGCTGCAGAACCCAGGAACCGGCGCCTGGTCCATAATTTACTCTGTTCTTTCATTTACGAATTAAGTTAAGGTTTATTAATGGTTGATGATGAAACTCTACGATATCTTTAAAATCAAGCCATAAAATTAAACTAATTTATGCTAATTACAAACGAAGCATTAATTATCAGAATCTTCCAAAAACTGAATATTTTCCGGTGTTGCAAAAAATTGAGGAATAGAGAAAAAGTCCTTCCATGTTTGTCATTATCCGCCTCTCGAGATGCAGAACGGGCTGACCTGCCTCAAGCATCAGAAAGCTCCTTATCCTTGCCGAAGGCGAAATGGCACGTATCCTCTGCTCACCCCCCTTTATCTCAACCTGGTAATGTTCCCTGAGTATGGCAAAAAGCGACTTGTTCTCAAACTGCCTGGCCGTTATCCGCGGCAGATTTATGTTTGCTATATAACTTATGTCATAGAAGATCGGAGCCTCATCAAGCAACCTGAGCCTCTCCATGTAAATGCAACCCGACTCCCTTTCCAGTTTGGTCAGACTAAACATGAATTCCTCCGGCCAGGGCTTCAGTACCGGCTTTACTATGATCCTTGTCTTCAGATTCCTGTTTCCAAGAGCAGAGGTGGTTCCAGATACCGACAATATCCCGATATCCATCGGAGGAAGCTGAACTATACTCCCTTTCCCCTGATGCTTCCTGATGTAACCGTCGTTGGCCAGAGCTGCCAGCGACTGCCTTACCGTCGGACGCGTCATCCCGTAAAGCCTGCATAATTCATTCTCCGAGGGCAAAAGATCACCCTCTGCATAAACACCCTCGCTGATGTGCTTCCGAAGTATCTCGTACAGCTTCCTGTGTTGCGGAATGGAAGCGCCTGAATTCATTGTCAGAAAATTTTCCGTAAATATAATATTATTTACTTGTAAATACAAGTTTGTTTGCTAATTTTGTAACATCATTAATATAAAGGTTTTCAAAACTTGTTCTTTTTGAGATTGTTCAACTTATTATAACAAGTACAAGCCGGCTTCAGTTTTCGTCACGGAGCGACGGAAATGATACGATAACACAAAACTAACCTTCATAATCAAAGATGGCAATTGCAGTAATAATGCCCAGGCAGGGTCAATCGGTCGAGACCTGCATAATAACAAAATGGTTCAGAAAAAAGGGCGAAACGGTTAAAACGGGCGACATCCTGTTCTCTTATGAAACCGACAAGGCCGCGTTCGATATGGAATCCCCCGCCGACGGCACTCTTCTGGATATCCTCCACGACGAGGGGGCAGAAGTTCCGGTGCTGTCCACCGTGGCTTTCATCGGCGAACCGGGAGAAACGCCTGGATCATCAGGAGAACAATCCCCTGCTGAAACAGCCGGGACTGAAACATCCGGTGCCGTAACATCCGGTGCCGAAACTGTCAGGGTCGAAACACCGGAGACGTATGAAAATCCTGCTGCCGGAGCTTTAGAGCCGGCGATAGCTGATACTTTCACAGGCAGACGTGTAAGGATATCGCCAAGGGCAAAACGCCTTGCCGAAAGAAACAATCTCGATTACAGTCTGATAAGCGGCTCGGGCCCAAACGGGAGGATAATGTGCAGCGACATTCAGAATGCCCTCTCCGCTAAGGCTCCGGTCTCGGTCACGGCTCCCGCGGAAACGCCCCCGCTCAGTCCTCCTGTTCCTACTCCGGCCGAAAAACCGGTCTCACCGGAAGAATACAGCGACCAGCCTCTTTCGAATGTAAGAAAGCTCATCGCCAAAGCCATGTATTCATCGCTTCGCGATTCCGCCCAGCTTACCCATCACATGAGCGCCGATGCACGCAATATTCTCCAGGCAAGAAGAAAAATCAAGGAAGGGTTAAAAAGCGGAACGGAAGTCCACGACATCACGATTAATGACATCATCTGCTGGTGCGTGATAAAGGCTATTGCCTTACATCCCGCGATAAATGCCCACTTTATGGGCGATTCAATAAGGCTTTTCAACAGGATTCACCTCGGAAATGCAGTCGACACTCCAAGGGGACTCATGGTACCTGCCATCAGGAATGCCGACCATATGGATCTCCCCCGTCTCTCCGAAGCTCTGAAGGCCGCCGCCGAAGCCTGCAGGAAGGGAAACATCAATCCTGAACTGATCCAGAGCACTTCTGCTTCATTCACTGTTTCAAACCTCGGAAATTACGGGGTCGAAATGTTCACTCCCGTCATCAACCTCCCACAGTGCGCGATACTGGGAGTGTGTACAATAATAAACAGGCCGGCCGACCTGGGTAATAACACCTTCGGATTCGTACCCTATATCGGCCTGTCACTCACCTACGACCACAGGGCCATCGACGGCGGTCCGGCCACCTTGTTCCTCAGGGAAATAAAAGAACAGATTGAACAATTCAACTATTAAGGGATTAAAAACAATTTTCCAAAAACATAACAATATGCCTAAAAGTCAGTATATCAGTCCGGAAGAATTACGCAGACCACGATTCATAGAATTCGGGAAGATCCCGGTTAACCAGTACAGAAAATCGATTGAAGAGGAAAAGCAGAATTTCAGCTCTGAGGACTTTATCAGAATCTATCACGACATGGTGATAATAAGGGAATTTGAGACAATGCTTAACCTGATCAAGACCACCAATGAGTACAGGGGAATATCCTACAACCATCCCGGCCCGGCCCATCTTTCGATCGGACAGGAGGCGGCAGCCGTAGGAATGGCTTACAACCTTGGCATCGACGATTTTATTTTCGGTTCCCACAGAAGCCACGGGGAGATTCTTGCAAAAGGCCTTTCTGCAATTGCCAGGCTTAGTGAAGACGATCTTTATACAATTATGAAAGGCTACTTCGACGGAAGGACCCTGAGGGTGGTTGAAAAAGACTTCACGGGAGGATCCGTCAGGGTACTGGCAAAGCATTTCCTTCTTTATGGAGCCCTGGCAGAGATCTTCGCCCGCGAGAATGGTTTCAACAAGGGCCTTGGCGGTTCCATGCACGCCTTCTTCACTCCTTTCGGAATCTATCCCAATAATGCAATAGTGGGAGGCTCCGGTGATATCTCAGTGGGCGCCGCGCTGTACAAGAAGATAAACCGCGAACCGGGAATCGTCGTCTGCAACATAGGCGATGCATCGATGGGCTGCGGACCTGTCTGGGAAGGAATAACCTTTGCTACCATGGACCAGTACCGGACTCTATGGGAAGGCGAATTCAACGGAGGACTTCCTATTATATTCAACTTCATGAACAACCTCTACGGAATGGGAGGCCAAACTATGGGGGAAACAATGGGATACGGAATACTGGCCAGAGTAGGAGCCGGTGTGAATCCTGAAATGATGCATGCCGAAAGGGTCGACGGATACAACCCCCTGGCCGTTATCGATGCTTTCCGGAGAAAAATGGAAATCATCCGTCAGAAAAAGGGCCCTGTACTTCTCGACACTCTTACTTACAGGATCAGCGGACACTCCCCTTCCGACGCTTCTTCATACAGATCCAAAGAAGAAATTGAGGCCTGGCAGAAGGAAGATTCAATAATCGCCTATGGTCAGAAACTTACTGAAGCAGCAATTGCCACTCCTTACCAGCTTGATGAAATCAGGGAGAATGCAGGAGAACTGATGTCACATATTCTGAGACTTGCCGTGAATGATGAGATATCCCCGAGACTTGACCTCGATTCTGATCCTGATGCTGTGGGCAAAATGATGTTTTCAAACCAGTCGGTCGACAGGATGTCGGAAGGAATACCGCAAGTCCTGATCCCCATGGAGGAAAATCCAAGGGTGAAGTCACTTAAGACAAAGGAAAGATTCTATCTCGACAGCGAAGGCAAGCCGGTTTCAAAGGCCAGGACATTTCAGCTCCGCGACGGGCTTTTCGAAGCTATCATTGACCGTTTCTACAAAGACCCGACTCTCGTCGCCTGGGGTGAGGAAAACCGCGACTGGGGCGGCGCTTTCGCCGTTTACCGCGGCCTTACCGAGGCACTTCCCTATAACCGCCTTTTCAATTCTCCGATCTCCGAAGGCGCGATAGTCGGCACGGCAATCGGATATGGCATGTGCGGAGGACGAGTGATAGCGGAAATAATGTACTGCGATTTTCTTGGAAGAGCCGGGGACGAAGTCTTTAACCAGCTTCCGAAATGGCAGGCAATGAGCGGAAACCTGATCAAAATGCCCGTGGTGATAAGGGTTTCAGTGGGTTCAAAATACGGGGCCCAGCATTCGCAGGACTGGTCATCGCTCGTGGCACATATACCCGGACTGAAGGTGGTGTTCCCGGCAACTCCCTATGATGCAAAGGGACTTATGAACAGCGCACTCCAGGGAACAGATCCCGTAATATTCTTCGAAAGCCAGAGAATCTACGATATTGGAGAAATGTTCCACAGCGGCGGTGTGCCTGAAGATTATTACGAAATCCCGCTGGGAGAACCTGACGTGAAAAAAGCCGGAAACGACATCACCATCCTAACTATCGGAGCCACTCTTTACCCGGCCCTGAAAGCTGCCGAAATCCTTGAAAAAGATTACGGCATGAGTGCTGAAATAATCGACGCCAGAACCCTGGTCCCGTTCAGATACGAAACCGTCCTGGAATCGGTCAGAAAAACAGGCAGGATAGTCCTGGCCAGCGATGCATCATCAAGGGGCTCCTTCCTGAAGGAAATGGCCCATACAATAACCGAACTTGCCTTCGATGACCTTGATGCCCCACCCGTTGTTGTGGGAGCACGTAACTGGATCATCCCGGCACATGAGATGGAGAACTATTTCTTCCCTCAGCCTTCGTGGATAGTGGATGCAATTCATGAGAAGATTGTACCGCTTAAAGGACACAGATGCTCAACAGATGTTTCTCCTCAAAAGACTTTGAGACTTAACTGGGAGGGCGTGTAGTACTTTTTATATATTTGCTGTTCACCAAGTTTTATTTATGATGAAGTCATTTCTGGCCGACTACCCTTTACCCGAAGAAATAAGGAAAAAGCTCTCGAACAACCATCTTCCTGAATTCAGGGAAGCCAACGCGCATATCCATACTCCATACTCTTTCAGCTCTTTTCCCGATATGGAGACCATTTTCTCAACGGCAGTAAGCGAAAACATTGCCGTCCTTGGAATCAATGATTTCTATGTCGCGGACGGATTCAGGGAATTCAACGACAGATCGCTCAGCAGCAGGGTATTCCCTCTGTTCAATATTGAATTCATAGGCCTTTTGAAGGAGGAACAGAAAAAAGGCATCAGGATCAATGATCCGAATAATCCGGGAAGGATTTATTTCTGCGGAAAGGGACTCGACTTTCCCTTTAACCCGGGCTTCATTAACAGTCTGAAACTAAAATCGGTGGTCAGGGAAAGCCAGACCCAGATAAAGGCAATGATCTCAAAGCTGAACAGGCTGATTGAACCTGTAAATCCTTCACTGGCACTTTCTTATGATAAAATTAAATCGCGGCATGCCCGCGACATGGTGCGCGAACGGCATCTCGCCAGGGCGCTGAGAACCCTGGTAACGGAAAACTTTCCCGATCCGGGCGACCAGCTGAGTTTCCTCGAGAAACTATACGGCGGGAAAAAATCAGCAGCCGATCCTGCCGACCACGCCCAACTCGAAAATGAGATCCGCTCAAACCTCCTCAAAAGCGGAGGAGCGGCCTTCGTCAAGGAAGATGAAGATTCCTTCCCCGAACTTCCTTCCATAATCAAGATTATCCTAAAGGCAGGCGGTATACCCTGCTACCCCGTACTGCTCGATGATCCGTCAGGAAATTTCACCGAGTTTGAAAGAGACCGGGGTAAACTACACAAATCATTGTCCGACAAAAAAATAGCCTGCATCGAACTTATCCCCGGGAGAAACAGCCTCCCCGTATTGAGTGATTTTGTACATTTTTTCCACGACAGGAATTTCATAGTGACTTTCGGAACAGAACACAACACTCCAGGTCTTGCTCCCCTTACCGTTACCGCGAAGGGAAATGAACAACTGGGAAACGATCTCAAACAGATTGCCTGGGAAGGTGTTTGCGTCATTGCCGCACATCAGTACCTCAGGGCAAAGGGCATGCAGGGCTACATAATGCCCGACGGAAAGCCAAGTTTCGACCAGAAAAGGGAACTTACTTACCTTGGTAAACTTGTAATTGAATTCTTCCTTTCAAAAAACTGATACCATGAAACCGGAAATTGCCGATCTTATTGAAATATCAAAATACTACGGGAACAATAAGGACTTTGTCATTGCCGGAGGAGGAAACACTTCATTCAAGGACGGACAGACCATTTGGATAAAGGCAAGCGGACAAGCCCTGGCTACACTGAGCGAAGACGGACTTGTGGCTCTCGACAGGGAAAAACTCCGCCTGATCTCCGAAAAACAGTATTCCAACGATTCGTCCCTCAGGGAGGAACAGGTAAAAACAGACCTTTTCAACAGCATAATCGACAAGAGCCGGAATAAAAGACCTTCAGTCGAGACTTCCCTTCACGATCTGATCAGGTATAAATTTGTTGTCCACCTCCACCCTACCCTTATAAACGGAATCCTGTGCAGCAGAAATGCAAAAAATCTCGTCAGGCAGCTTTTCGGAGACAAGGCCCTCTTCGTGCCATACACCGACCCGGGATATACCCTCTTCAAAAAGCTGGAATCAGAGATTATTAAATACAGGGCCGATTCCCTGAACGATCCTCAGATAATCCTGCTTGAAAACCACGGATCCTTTGTCAGCGCCGATTCATGCTCTGAAGTGAAAAAAATCTATGAGGACATCCTGTCGGCAATCTCCGGTCATATAGGCCAGGCAGAAGAGATTGAGGAACTGGAGTATAACTCTGTTCTTACAAATGCATTGCCGGCTTTGAGAATGCTGCTCTCTGAAGACAGGCCAAAAGTTATCAGGTGCCGGCACAACAGCCTGATATCCAAATACTATAAAAGCGAAGCGGAGTTTCACAAGATTTCACGTCCCCTGACTCCCGATATAATTGTCTACTGTAAAACCAGATACCTCTACATCGAGCAATCTTCAACGGCTGAAAAGATACTCGACTCGGCAAGAACCCAGCTTCCGCGCTTCCTGAATGAATACGGTTTCCTGCCGAAAATAATAGTGATAAAAAATGCCGGGATTCTGGCGGCAGACGAATCCGTCGTCTCGGCTGATGCCGTGCTTGATGTCTATGAGGATATGATAAAAATCTGTCATTATTCATCACTCCGCGGCGGAACAAAAACCCTGACTCCCGATCAGACAGAGTTTATTGACAAGTGGGAGGTTGAAAACTACAGGAGAAAAGTTTCCACGGCCGGGATCAAAAGCAACAGGATGTTCCAGAAAATTGCCATCGTTACAGGTGGCGCCCAGGGTTTCGGTGCAGGAATAGCTGAAGCCCTGTTCGGAATGAAAGTGAATGTTGTCGTTGCCGATCTGAATGAAAAAACAGGAAAATCTTTTGTCGACGGGCTCAATTCCTCATCCTCCGGAAACAAGGCGCTGTTTATTCATACGGATGTTTCAGATGCGGAATCGGTTAGGAAGCTTGTCGAAAACACCGTAAGCGCATTCGGCGGGCTCGATCTAATGGTAAGCAATGCAGGTGTGCTGAAGGCCGGGGGACTTGACGAAATGGACCCCGCGACTTTTTCAAAGACTACAGAAATTAATTATAACGGCTACTTCTACTGCGCGAAGTACGCTTCGGAAATAATGATAATACAGAACCGGGAAAAACCTGAGTACTTCTCCGACATAATTCAGATTAATTCCAAATCAGGTCTGAGAGGCAGCAACAGGAACTTTGCATATGCCGGAGCCAAATTCGGAGGTATAGGCCTTACACAGTCATTTGCCCTCGAACTGGCCCCGTTCAGGATCAAGGTCAATTCAATCTGTCCCGGAAATTTTTACGAGGGACAACTGTGGTCCGACCCTCAGAAGGGACTCTTTGTCCAGTACCTCAAAACCGGTAAGGTGCCTGGTGCAAAGACCATTGAGGATGTCAGGAAGCACTATGAGAAACAGGTTCCCCTTAAGCGAGGATGCAGACTCGAAGATGTGGTTAAGGCCTTGCTTTATATCATCGACCAGGAATACGAAACCGGACAGGCCGTCCCTGTTACAGGCGGCCAGGTGATGCTGGGATGAGGCACGGGGCACGGGGCACGGGGCACAGTGATTGGTCTTGCAGGTCGTACAGGTCTTGCAAGTCGTGCTGATTGTACAAAACCTGCAAGACAGTAAGACGCGGTGCAGGACGAAGCGAAGGTTGTGTCGGTAGGATCCTCTCCGCCGGAGAGCCTGCCCCGCCTTAGCGGGGAGGCCAGGGGTGGGTTATAGCACAGAGTACTAAGTTCAGGGCTTAAGACCGCGTACCGTCTCCTGTCAAAAGCCAGGTTCTCAATAATAAAGACTATGAAAACAAAAGCAGTCAGAATTTACGGAAAGAAAGACCTTCGTCTTGAGGAATTTGAACTTCCTGAAATGAAGGATGATGAGATACTTGCACAGGTGATCTCCGACAGCATATGCATGTCATCGCACAAGGCAGCGATTCAGGGACCGGAACATAAAAGAGTCCCGGACGATATCGCTGTCAATCCAATAATTATAGGACATGAGTTTTCAGGTCTTATTTTGAAAGTCGGAAGCAAATGGCAGCATAAGTTCAAACCCGGACAGAAATTCTCAATCCAGCCCGCGATGGCCCATATGGGGACACTCAATGCTCCCGGCTACTCCTACAGGTACATCGGCGGCGATGCCACTTATATTATTATTCCTGACATTGTGATGGAAGCCGACTGCCTCCTCACCTACCATGGCGAGGCTTTTTACCCCGCTTCTCTCTCAGAACCGATGTCATGCATAGTGGGCGCCTTCAACGCAAGCTATCACACGCCCCCCGGAACCTACAGGCACGAAATGGGAATCAGGGAAGGCGGCAAGCTTGCAATACTTGCAGGTGTTGGTCCGATGGGACTCGGCGCTATTGATTACGCTCTTCACCAGGACAGAAAGCCTGCCCTGATGGCAGTTACCGATATTGACGACGCAAGGCTGGCAAGGGCTGCATGCCTGTTTCCGCCCGAAAAAGCTCTTGAAGAAGGAGTCCGCCTGTTTTATGTAAATACGGCGAAAATTCCCGACCCGGTAAAACATCTGAGGGAACTCACGGAAGGCCAGGGCTTTGATGATGTATTTGTCTTTGCACCTGTAAGGCAGGTGGTCGAACAGGGCGATGCAATTCTCGGTTTCGACGGATGCCTTAATTTCTTTGCAGGTCCGACAAATCCCGAATTCAAGGCCGAACTGAATTTTTACAACGTGCACTACGCTTTCACCCATATCGTGGGAACATCGGGAGGTAACACCGACGACATGCGCGAATCGCTCAGGCTCATGTCGCAAGGCAGAATAAATCCGGCCGTGATGATCACCCACGTGGGAGGCCTTGATGCAGTAGCTGACACAACACTCAGACTTCCGCAAATTCCCGGCGGGAAAAAACTGATCTATACCAATATATCTATGCCTCTTGTCGCGCTCGACAGCCTCGGCGAACTTGGGAAAAATGATCCCTTCTATGCTGGCCTGCACGAAATAGTGGCAGCTAACGATAACATCTGGAATCCGGAGGCTGAAAAATATATTCTAGAAAAAGGCAAAGAGATATAAAGTCGTGCGGTCTTGCGGTCTTGCGGTCGTGATCCAATGGCACGCGGCTGGTGGCTCAGAGGTAAAAGTTGAAAGTTGAAAGTAGAAAGTTGAAAGTTGAAAGCAGAGTACAAAAACCACCTGCTCTGACGTTAAGCACCGAAGAGCCTGTCCCGCTTTAGCGGGGAGCGTGACTTCTATCTTTTTTTCTGTATAGATATTTGTTCTTGCTCGCGATAATCTATCAATTTGAAATCTGGTTGCAATTTTTACAAACTCCTTATTATCATACCATTTTTTGTTGTCAAATCTTCTAGTTAACTGATAATCAATGGAGTTTCTTAATACTACTTCTAATACAGCGAACAAAGGGTAAAATGACTCCGACATCAGAATGTTGCTTTTATAATGAGAAATCGCTTTTGACAGGTCATTCTTATGGTAATTTTAATACGGTTCAAGTCTTTCTTTCGATATAATTCTTTCAAATAATACCATGGGCTACAACGTTCGGCGGTATAGCCAGTAAGGCTATGAGAAAGTAGAGTTTTTATCGTTTTGTTAAGGTTTTTTTGGTTATTGTATGGCTCTAAAATAATTCATATCTACTTATTGGCTATAGCGCATGTTGTGGTGCGTTTTTCTTTATTCGCATTAGGATATCCTTTTTATTTTCTTTTTCCTTTTCAATGTCGAAGTCGTTTTGTATTCCTAACCAAAATTGGGCCGTTGTGCCAAAATAAGAGGCGAATCTTAAAGCTGTATCAGCTGTTATCCTGCGTTTTCCCTTTAAAATTTGGGATATTCTGGTTTGAGGTATATCAATGTCTTTTGATAATTTGTACGCAGATATTTCGAGTGGGATCAGAAACTCCTCTCTCAATACCTCTCCTGGGTGTATGTTCGCTAGTCTGTTCATTATATTTTTCCTCAATTATTATTTGTGATAATCTGTTATTTCCACGTTATGGGCGTTGTTTCCTTCCCATAAAAAAACTATTCTCCATTGATCGTTTATCCTTACGCTGAAGAAATCCGATCCTTTTAGTTTCTCTAGTCTATTGGAAGGCGGGATTCTCAGGTCGGTCCAATTTTGGGAGTTATTTATCATTCTGAGTTTTCTCCTTCCAACTTGTTGTATTTCAATCGGAATCTTTTTGACCTGTTCACCATTCCAAATCCTTTCTGTATCCTTTGAACCAAATGAAACAATCATACTGTCACTACTCGATACTAACGCCAAAGATAACTAATGATTTTATAATACCAAGCTTTATTTATGGTCCCCTAAAAAATGCACCACAACACATTATACATCGCCTATAATACATTATAAGTCGTGCAAGTCGTGCAGGTCATGCAGGTCGTGTAAGTTGTTCGTGTAGTGCTGGGTATGTGACTCGTGCCGAATATATGGTTAGTGCCCTAACGGATAATTGTTAATTGTTAATTGCTAATTGCTAATTGCCAATTGTTTATACATCGCCTATAATACATAATACATTATAAGTCGTGCAGGTCGTGTAAGTTGTTCGTGTAGTGCTGGGTATGTGACTCGTGCCGGATATGTGATTTGTACCCTAACGGATAATTGTTAATTGTTAATTGTTAATTGTTAATTGCTAATTGCTAATTGTTTATACATCGCCTATAATACATAATACATTATAAGTCGTGCAGTCTTGCGGTCTTGCGGTCTCTTCCAATGCGGAACATCGCCTATAATACATCGCCTATAATACATCGCCTATAATACATCGCCTATAATACATTATACATTGCTCTGAGCTTAATAACCTTTTTTATTTCAACACTTTTGTAAAAGTATATTCCCCACTTCCTATTTCTTTAAAAACATCTTCCCGTGGTAAATAAACTTTTGCTGTACAATTTCCCGGAACTATTACATTTAAAGTAAAAGTATTATTTTCTATTTTCCAGTCAACAGAAATTTTTCCGTATAAAGTCTCGTAAGAAGCTTCTACAAAACTCAGGTCTCCCACAGGTTGTGGTGAGATTATAATAGTTTTAAAACCATCATTATGGGTTTTGTCAAAATTTATTCCAGCTAATGATTTATAAAACCATTCTTCAATTTGTCCCATCATAAAGTGGTTCCATGATGCACCTTCACGCGGATCCCACAATTCTGTCAGTGTAGTAGCTCCGAATTTCAATTGAAAACCATAACCGGGTACCTCTTCGTGGTTAAACATTTTAAACATAATCTCATTCAAACCATTTTGAGCCAATGCCTGAAACAAGTATCTGTTTCCCGGATTTCCCGTAGACAGTCTGTATCCACGTTCTTCGATATTCTTTACTAAATTATTTAAAACTGCTTGTTTATACTCGGGCATTACAATTCCGGCAAAAAGTGGCATAGAGTTGGAAGCCTGACTACCTGTTCCGTATTGTTTCGTTTTTTTGTCAAAAAACTCTTTGTTAAATGCTTGTTTTACTTTTTCCCTTAAATCTGAATAAATAATGACATCTTCAGACTCTTTTACTATCTCTGCCGCTTTTACCAGATGATCTATAGCCATGTAATAATGAGCAGATGCAGACAGTGGTACAGGCGTATTTTGAGATACTCCATAAGGTTGATCTATATTATAGTCGCACCAATCTCCCAGTCCATGAGATACAATATGATTTTTAGCTGTAGTTGACAAGTAGTCAACATATCTCTTCATAACGTCATAGTAATTTACGATCAAAGATTTATCTCCGTAATATTCATAGTACATCATGGGTAAAATAACGGAAGCACTTCCCCACTCGGGAGAATCCCGAAATCCACCTTTAAAAACAACATATTCAGGAGCAATATCCGGTACCAAACCATTGAAGAGCTGGGCATCCCGAATATCCTGCATTACCTTGGGCATAAAGGTAGTTAAATCGAAATTATAGAATAGCCCTGGTCCATTGAGGTGAGTCTGTTCCAACCACCCTAATTTCTCGCGATGCGGACAATCGGTAAAAACGCTTTGCATATTACTTTTAATAGCGTTGACAATAATCTTGTGCGCTTCATTGAAAATATCATTTGAGCAACGGAAGCTCCCGACTTGTCGCGAAGAATTATGAACAAAAAAAGACTGAATATCAAGTAAAACAGGAATGTCTCTTGAATCTTCTGCATTATTAGGTTTAGCGCCTTCTACTTGAATATATCTATATCCATAATAAGAAAATCGGGGGTGCCATATCTCTTCTCCATCTCCTTTCAGGGTATATACATAATAATAGGGAGCACCAGATTGTCTTTGGTCAACCAGTCCATTCTCCATCAGCCTTTCACCCAAAATTAGTTTAATACTATCTCCCTTTTTACCTCGTACTTTTATCATCGGATAACCCGATAGGTTTTGTTCCATATCGAAAACATAGGAATCATTTATTCTTTTCACATTTTGAGCTGAAAACTTCTCCATAATCTTGATGGGAGCTGTGCCTTGCGGTGTCAATGTTCCTTCAGGAGATTCCTGTATAACAACAGGCAGCCAAAGTGAATCATCAAATCCAAAGGAGTCCCATCCCTCTTGTTCCAGTTGAGCATCATAATCTTCACCGCCATACATATCATTAAAAACAAGTGGACCAGGCGAATATTTCCAACTCTCATCAGAAACAATCTCTTGTGAGGTACCGTCTTCATATGTTATGAACATCTTGAGAAACAAAGTGGGTGGTCCAAAACTCACCTGCATCTTAGTGTACCGACCACCTTGCTCATTATAAAAACCATTTCCCAAAAGAACACCAAAACTGTTATTTTCTTTTAGATATTTTGTCACATTATATCCATTGTAATAAACAGTTTTGTCATAATCACTCCACATGGGATTGAACTGTTCATCACTAATTCTATTTCCGTTTAAGGAAAGCTCATAATGTCCCAATCCACTTATGTAAATGATTGCTTCTTTAATTGATTTATTTGATGAGAAATCTTTTCTTAAATATATACTTCGTTTCGACAACGGATTGGTTTGTTGCCACTTATTACGATCATCGGATGAAATTGCCGGGGTATGAAAATTTCTTCCCTCGGGCAGATTTGATTCTTTCTTTGTAATTGCACCGATCCACTTGACATTTTCCTCTATATTCGATGGAGCCATACGAAACGTGCTTATTTTACTCCAGCCAGATGATTTATTATTTTCATCCCAAATCTTAACTCTCCAAAAATATTCTTTACCTGATACCAGTACATTCTCACCAGAATATTCAACATGTTGGCTTTGATTTGATTTTACCCTACCCGTGTTCCAGATTATATTATTTTCAGCATCAGCAATTTCAATAGAGTAAGCCGATTGTTCTACCTGGTTTCTATCCGAAAATATCTGCCACCCAAATCGAGGTGTTTTGCTGTTTACTAAAAATGGTGACTCTTGATATTCACAGGTGGTTTTTTGTACCGAAAGACTACTTGATGAAGTACAATTAACGAATGTATACAATACAAGAATAGTTAATTGATAAAATATACCAATGCCCTTTTTATTAAATCTATACCAATTCATATACTAATTTTTTGGATGCATCTAACCTTACTAATTCATAAACCCAAAATTACACGTAAAAATCAGTTATAAAATCTTACCATGACTTTTCAATATTGTCCGATTAATCTTTTAGATTCTTGATTTTTTTCTTATAAACATCTGATTATCAATTGTCATATTTTGGGTTGGAAAACTGACTCCCTACATATTAAAAGATAATTGCAGGCCAGGGGGTATGTATCTGCTCCTTATTAGTCGTTTTGTACTCCGCAAAAGCTCATTGACATCAAGTATGCTTATCAGATGTATACGTACCAATGATGCTACAACCGGGAATGCCTTCTTTGCCTGTGCTATCTTCTGAATTACCGTCAGCAGCAAATGGGCTATCAGCGTACACCAGACCTGTGTATAGATGGCATTTTCACTCTCTCGGTAGAAGTAATGAAGCTGGAAGTTTTGCTTCATTTTCTTGAACAGTATCTCGATACCCCATCTTTTCTTGTAAAGGAACGCGACCTCTTCTGCCTCAATATCAAAGTTGTTTGTCAGAAATCATAATAACGGTTCCGCTCATCCTGATAAATGACCTTCCTTAATTCAAGTGCGAGAGTGGTCTTTGTATCTCTCTTGCCTTCAGATATCTCAGGATGGTATTCCAGGGTGATAACCTCATCCCGCAAAACCTTCGCCTGATCTTTTTCGCGATAATGAACCCGTGTAACCTTCTTAACATCGTAGACCGCATTCTTTTTCATCCTGGTCACAAAGTATACTTCATTACTGGTCCATTGGGGGAAACCTGAGGGGAGTACCCCTATTATTTATTTTTTTTTCGGCCACTAGTGATAAATAATAATGAGGCAATTGATTAATCCACTGATAATCAGTGATTTAATAGATCAACCAAATCTGCAAAAGTTATGACTATCAGGGAACAAAAACCTTATAGCACACTCATTCTTAACATGATGGACAAGTTGCCAAATATTAATAAATGGAGAAGGATGTTTCTCCTGGAGACTTTTATCTTTTTTTGTCCATCCGTGGTCGAATAAATTTCTTACAGCTTGCAAGGTATGAAAAATATAAATAACAACGATACCGGCAGCAGTTTGAAAAACGCTTTGATTTTTTAACTTTCAACAATGAGCTCACCTTATCACAAGGGAGCGGCAGATATGCTATTGCCTTTGATCCGGGCTATGTATCAAAATCCGGTAAACATACTCCCGGTGTCGGCTGGTATTGGTCAGGTTGTGCCAACAGGGGCAAAGCCCTAAAACGTAATATCATGCTGGTTCATGTTACATACTCCATAACAAATGGGAAAAATGCCCGAAAGCTATATTCCTCTACAGACATCTCAATGGATCCCAATGATGCGCTGCTTTATTATCATAGCCGCTTCCTGATCGAATTTCTTTATCGCGATGGAAAACAACATACCGGACTCAATGACTCTCAAGCCAGAAGTGAAAACAAACTCCATTTTCAATTCAATGCTTCTTTAACTTCAATCAATATTGCTAAGGCAATACATTGCTTGAGCATACCTGAAGAAGAAAGAGGTACATTTTCCATGTCTGATATTAAAACAATGAATCACAATATTTTAATGCTAAACCGATTTTTTGACGTGTTCGGGATTACCCACACTCTGCAAAAAATAACAAACATATCAGAGAACTTATATTATACGGCACTATGGCCGCTAAAAACATTAACGAACTATTGACTCTTAATACGCATTATCAATTACAACCCGTGATGAATATGTTTTGTCTTTGTAAACAATACTAATAACATAAATACCATTTTGTAAGCCGCCGGTATTTAACCTGTAAGGAAACTCATAGAACCTGTCATTGAATTTGATCATACCCATATTGTCAGTTATGGTTATGGTAAATTCTCCCCGAGGAATTACATCCCCCTCTGTAAACTTTTCTCTGTCTAGATCAATATTAATATAACTATCTGCAGGATTTGGATATAAAGTGAAATAACCAAAGCCACAATTCCAGTATTCCCCAAAATAATCAGAAAGTAATGTTACATTTGAACCACAACCAGGACAACAAGTCTGACCCTTTACCTGCACATTTCCCCCAGGTGAATTATTAGTGTTGATTGAGATCATGTTTTGATACTGATAGTTTAGAGTCCACCCGGAAGGGATGGTCCAACTATAGTTGGAAGTTGAACAAGCACTATTATTCATAAAATATATGTGATAGTTGGTATGCGGGCAAAGCAGACAGTACCCTGAAGGTACTTTAGGCACCTGTTGTCCATAAGAGTACCAGACATCAAACTCAACATCATCGTAATCAGGACCATTAACAATAATGTTGTCTTTACTTTTTTGTTGATGATTATCGGTGGGGTAATTGATGGAGAAAGTAAGTGTCCCTTCTCCAATAGATGAACAACTGGTTCCCCGAAAGGTTGCTGATGACCCACTTCCTGAATGAGGCGTGACTAAATATCCGGATTGAATGACCATGTAACTGTAGCCAAGGTACTTGATGGACAGTCCTCAAGAGTGAAAGTCGTATTGGATGAGCAGACAATAGAGTGACCGCTTATTTCCAAATTTCCCAATACTATCGGGTCAAATCCTAAAACTTCAACTAAAGCCTTGCGGGCATTCAACCGGCCATAACCATAATTGTTGGTACGTGGCTGGCCTCCCATGCCTGGAACCTTGTCTGCCGAGTTATGAAGTATTGTTCTTACCTCATTTAGAGTAAGGTCTGGATTGAGGGATAACATCAGGGCAACAACACCGCTTACTTGAGGGGCGGCAGCAGACGTGCCTCCAAAATGAGCTGTATAGCCATTTCCAGGATTTCCTTGAGGTGGAGTATCCCAATTATATTCATGATAGCACCATGGTTGGGTAATATTATAATTTCCGGGATTCCATCCCGCAAGTCCATCAATATCGAGAGTCCAGACGTTCCCGGTTAATTCAATTCTAAATTGATTGTTTTCTTCGCCACACGGCCCATATCCCGCAATACCTGATAGACCGGCACTGGGGGCTACAAGGTCGAGTTTAGGCCCATAGTTGCTCCATAAGAAGACTTCATCATTCTGATTTACAGCACCAACAGTAATAACGCCTGCAACAGTTGCCGGAAATGTATTTATTATGTTACCTCCGTTTCCTGACGCAACAATAACGATTATTCCTTTCCCATTTCTGCCCTCATCCATTGCATAATCTATCATAGTTTTAACAGCTTCCATATGTCCCGATGCCCAGCTGTTACTAATTATATCTGCATTATTAATAATGGCATGTTGAATTGCATTTGCAATTGCATAGGGAGTGTTTATTGAACCATATCCGTCAATAATTCGTATTGGCATTATTTTTACATTAGGTGCAATCCCTGCAATGCCTATAGAATTATGTGTTGCAGCAATTATACCAGCACAGGCCATCCCGTGAGCTTGATTTCCTCTTGGAGCTCCACCGGTTTCGTTAAAAGTATCATGACCATTTACAATTCTACTGGATGGAAAATCTGAATGGGATACTACACCTTCATCAACAACTGCTACCTTAATAGTACTACTGCCTTTTGTGATCTTCCATGCATCTGCTGCCTTAATCATTGGAAGATAAAATTGGTATGGATAATAAGGATCAATTACTGTTGAATTTAGCTCTATTTTCTGCATAAAATCAGGAGCTGACCAAAGCAAATCGAGATTTTCGAAATAAATACGTGTGATTTCGGTTATAGAGTGGTTTTTCCAATCTGTGTGCCGTAACACAACCATAGTCGGTATGAGTTCAAATTGCATGACATATTCTACACCATATTGTTCATTCATTTGTTTCAGCATGGGAAATATCGATTCATCGGCAAGCTTAATAATAAAAATGTCGGTAGGAATAAGCGGGTTTTCATCAACAGCATAGACAGGCATCACGCACTCTAATGGCAATTCATTCTTTATAATCTGTAATTCATGAAATAGTGAAGATATATCTTCAAAGCGGGTATCTAGCATTATTTCAATAAATCCAGGACTTAAATGGTTTTTTAGCTCCCTTGTCCTCAGGTTCGGTAATCGTTGTTGCAGCAACTCTTTAATCTGTAGTGAAGTGAAAGATGGTAAAGGTTTTACTACAAACCTGTCTGTAAGAATATCAAGTTCTCTTTTTAGTCCATTATGGGAATAATAATAGTCATATTGCCCATATGTGACAGGCAATAAGATCATCAAAAGTAAAAACAGATGAATTGCTTTGGAAAGGTTGTGGTAAAAAGTAAATGTTTTCATGATGAGTAGATTTAGGGATTATAGTCCGGGAGGTTTTGGTGCAAGGTAAAAGTACTGCATAGGAATGGACGGGGAAAGGTTTTTCTTGACAAATACTTTAGTCTCAACTATTTTTCTGTCCTTTAGATCGATAATGTAATATGCTGCCCAGTCATCGCCAACGATTGCGTACCTTTGCCCCGGAGTAAGATATATTCTTCCGGTAGTCAAATAGGGATATGGATTACCGCTAACGTAATATCCTGCATCGATCTCTCCCATTATCATATCTTCCAAAGGACTGAAGATGTAGACTTTGCCCGGAGGATCTGACCAGCGATCTCTGGCAGGAGCTGTGATGTATATTTCTTTGTTATCTCTTCTGGCTGCTACATAAAAGACAGAGTATGGTACCGGAATTGATGAGACCTTCTTGAGGTTTACAAGATCAATCACCGAACCAGCAGTATATAAAGTATCACCACCCCCGGACAGGATGAACCAGTGGCCACCCAGGAATGGCAATACTGTTTTTGTTCTTACCTCGTAATTAAAGCTGTAAAATTCATGGGGGCTACGAGCATATAATATAGGTTCTGTTGGATGGATTGCAATTGGACCCTCATCCATATGCATTTTCCACACAACATCAATTGAATCAATTTCTCTGGCAATACCGTTATCCGTATCGATTTCCCCAAACATGCGCATCGATTTGCCTCCGTACTGGGTCATGAAAAAAACTCCTCCGTTATTATTGGAAAGCAGGTAAGCAGGATTGTCGTAAATTTTCCTTCGCTCCCAGGTATCAGTTCTTATTTCATATATTCCTGCCGTACCCGTTGGATCATAAGGATCATGAGTGCTGACATACAAACGGGTACCGTCATGATTGGTAAGTACCGAGGCAATCCGGTGAAAATCTTTCAACTGGTGTTTTACATTACCGGTAGCAAGATCGATAACAAACAATGAGTCGGTGAAAAAATCACATGCATAGATAACAAAATCGCTCAGATCTTCTTCTACCCATTCAATCTCATAAGTAGGATGGGCATTTTGACCATTTTGATCATCATCAAAACCATTTCTATCGCAGCTATTTATAAAAATGACATAGAGTGAGGCAATTGCAAATGCCAGGTAAAATATTCCTTTATTCTTTTTCATTTTTACCATCTTTTTAATTCAGGATAATTCTTAGCCCTTTATTTCAATGTGCTATCATATTGGCCATAATCATAACAAGTTAATAAATACGAAATATATTTCCAAATAATTTATTTCCATTTACTATTGCTTTATTTAAGTTTCGCAAGTGCTTTTAGGCTGCTTGCTTGAGTTCAAGTTTATCAAGATTTATAAAATGCTTAAAAGTTTCACCCCGGTTGATGAGGGTATCCATGACTCTTTCATCGTCAATCTGGAATGCCTCAGCTATGATCATGACCAGCTCCTGAAGGATTCCCTAGATGCGATCTGTTACCGAGAGCTGTATAACTCCATCGGTGGCTTCATGGAAAAGTCCTCCTATGGTTTCATAAGATTTAAAGCGCTTAACTGTTCCCAGGACATTGTACTGTAGTACCGTAATGGAGATGCTGGCAATCTGGGAGGCAAAATCC
>Ga0208458_1001206_pt1 | contig 22457 bp, 14 predicted proteins | sample AD_UKC085_MetaG_FD_184432 | JGI IMG/M metagenome (GOLD analysis project Ga0208458, IMG submission 184432) | Active sludge microbial communities of municipal wastewater-treating anaerobic digesters from USA - AD_UKC085_MetaG (SPAdes) (version 2) | ecosystem: Engineered > Bioreactor > Anaerobic >... | reverse complement strand
ATCAATAAGGGACACCCCCACGTGTGTGGGGAAGAGACTAAAGAAAATGATATGCAACCTACCCTGAAATAAAGAAAATCCTGTTTAAGTAATAAAACCTGTTCTAGCCTACATTTGTTTCATAAACAAATAAACAATTGGAAAAACCTATATTTCTTCGAGGTCAGCTTCACTAGTATTATGCTCATCGCCTGACACTTCAGAAGTGGCACCTTTTGTTTGCGTTTTTTCTGGTATTGTGATGAGTTTTACGCCTTCGAAATCCTGGACCAGCCTACTGGTTTTCCCCCAAAAACGGATATCAAAACCTTGCTCGGTGGATGCGGAAAAAAGCATCATTGCAGACCCGCCCTTGCAGCCTCCACAAGCTTTTTCCCAGAGTTTTTCCCTAACCAAGGCGGATATGTTGCCCACAAAAACCCCTGTTTTGAGTTCCAGCAACCATCTGGTCAAATCTCCCCTGAGCGATGCAGGGACTTTTTCAAGGACCATTACAACCATTTATCGACTGGCCTTTGGAATCATTCCTGTTTTTTCTGTTTTTAAAATGGTTTTCATCTTCAAAATGTATTGCTGATGGCTAGCATGTCTGATTTCATCAAGCTTTATAATGTGTCCTCCCTCTTCCCCTGTTTCTGGGACTACAGTAATATCTGCATGGAAGCGATGTTCTGGAAGCATAAAATCTTTAATCACAACTGTGTATCTGGCCTTTTGTAAACCACCAACCGCAAAAACACCTTGACCTTTATCATCAACAAACTCGCTCATTTCCAGCAGGTTAAAATAGTCTGCATATTGAAGGCCCTCGTCTTCTGAGTACACAATCAGAAACAGACCCTCTTCAACGGTATCTGATGGGGCATCTACAGTCCAGTTTATGTTTATGACCGTATTCTCATCGCACCAAAACTTTGTTTCATGAGGTCTCATTGTAACCCTCTGGAATTGCATAGCTCCGACCATAGCCATAACCAAGATCAGCATTATCAGTGTTGTCACTTTTTTCATCAAAACCTCCCTGGAACAATGGAAAATGATAGCTTACAAGTCCGAGTTGTAGTTTATTCCTCCAGAAAGAACACCTTCTTCCGGATCCCAAATAAAATTTTGGGGGTCAAGATCAAAGGTTTCGGGTATTTCGGAGATATAGTCCGGAACAGCAAGACATTCTTTCATGTCTGCAATAATACGACCCATCAGTTTTGTTGCCTTGAAGGAGTCACGCATTGCAATCCTAACGCGCCTTTCAACTTCATGATCCCCCTCGGAAACAACCTTGAAAGAAACGGGAATTGCAGTTTCAGTTTTGTATAAATCTGCTACATCATACACAAAAGACAGCTGAAGGCCAGTGTGGATGAAACCAAGGCCTGGCGAGTAGCCAGCAGAAACGATTGCGGCATGGCAAATTCCGTAAAGGCACGCATTTGCCGAAGTCAGGGCACGATTGATCGGGTTTGAAAAATCAAACTTTTTTGGGTCATATTCCCGGCCAGACCAGGGAACACCGGTTGTGGAACTTTGCCTGGCATATGTGTCCCTCATTCTGGCACCTTCCTTGCCCCTTATCTGTCGAAGCGTCAGGGAAGTATCAAGCGGCTCCTCAAAACGCTTTTCATACATTTTTCGGACAACCTTGAGCCTTGCTTCCGGATTTGAAACAAGCTTCGCCTGAAGAAGGAGGTTGCGTGAAGACCTGCCCTTGCCAACACCGCAAGCATAGAACCTTACGCCCTCTTCCCCGGTCCAGAAAACAATGCACCCTGAATCAGCCAGGTTTTTCATGGCCTGATGGCTTATTTTTGTGCCTGGGCCAAGGAAGAGGACAGAAAGATTGGCAACAGGGATCGGCGTTTTGCCATTTAAATCAAATATGGCAATCGATTTTGCATCCTGCTCGATGACGCAGCGCTCGACATAAACATGCGCGAGGCAATCCTCAAACCTGCTCAATTCATGAAGATCTTTTATTTTTCTAACCTCTTGCAGGTACGATTGAAAGAAGGCCACAACCAAAAGCTTTTTCTCTGCCTATTCCAGTTTTCAAGGTTTTGGCAAAAAGAGAGCCATCGACTACCCGCAATTGCCCCTCAAAGAGGTACATCTTGAAGTTTATGGAACGTTTTGATGAACCATCAGGACGATAATTCAATCCAACTGCAGAAAGCTGGCGGATTTGAAAACCAGAATTATTTGCTTTTCGCTCCATCCATTCAAAGACAGTTGGCGGATTTTTTGCCATTTTGTACTTATCCAGAAAATCCTGCGTGTAATACTCGCGAAGAGGGACAACATCTTTTGATCCAGATTTTTTGTAGATTGGGTTCGCAACAAGGCGAAAGGCAAAATCGCTACCAACAAATCGGGTTGTGGAAAGATCAAACACTTTTATACCATCAACCATAAATCCAGGACCTAAAAAAGACCAATCCGGTTTTATGGTTGATGAGGCGATTATGAATCCATCTGTTTCCACCCGAAAGAGGAGATTTGTTTTCTGTCTGCCATTCCCTTCAAAATCCGGGAAAGCAGACATCAGCAGTTTATGCAATTCTTCAGTATCGGACATTGCATTTCGCGCATCACGATTGTGAAAATCCGGCCTGATTTTTGAGAAATAAATCTCGTCCATATTCTCACTTTCCTTTGCCAAGAATGGCTGCTGGATCAATGTATGTATTGGAAACATAACGCTTCATGTATCTCTTGTCGAGCTTGCTGAAACTCAGCGGAACATCATTTTTTTCGGTCCCAGCATCCTGGTCGCACTCGGTTTGCATTCTCAAAAAATGAGCTTCCTGTCTGGAGCCAGCAAGCCAAGGAAGATTTGAGAGGACAGGATTTGATGAGCTTCCAGAGCTGCTATCCTGCAGCCAGCCTTCTTTTGCAGCCAGCCTTGAAAGGCCCTCCAGAAGAACCTCCTTCATATCATGGAGTTGAAGGGTGGCAACAAAAACTGGATGCGACGGCACAAAAGCCTTTCTTCCAAGAAAGATTGGCCAGACGGGTGACTTGACCCCGGCAGACAATTGTTCAATAAAACCGGGCTCTCCTATCAATCCAACCAGGAAATCGGCATCTGAAAGGTAATACCGGTTTGAAACTACAGTTGTCGATTTGCCGTTTGCAGTAGCAACACCATATTCCCTGCCTTTCCATTTGCCACCACCGGAAACATGATAGTCCCTTAAAACAGCGCCTTCCTTGAGGACAAGTACACCCATCTCCAGCCCCATGCATCTGGAGAGGAATTCTTTATCCTCCCTGCCAATTCCAAGAGAGCAGCCAAGCAGACCTATCACACCCGATCTGGAAGGCTCGATTCCTGTATCCCTGTATTCAAACCGGCTTTGTATGCCCCAGGCCTGCATTGGGCCGGCAAGCCTCAAAACCAGGGCAAACTTGTTTGAGGGATCCATTAATAAATAGCTCCAATGATTTTTTCAACAAGTTCCTTTTTGCCAGAAACTCTGGAAGAAGCAAGATTTTTGAGATCAACATTTTCAGTTGTGAAAAGGACGGCTGTTTTGACGCCATCGTTCGAATAGACAGACACAAGCCTTCCCCAATAATCATCAAAGCGTTCTATTGATGAAACAACAAGACCATTCTGGCCGGGGCCAACCGGTTTTTCAAACGCATTTGCAAGAGACCACGGAGCACAGGAGTCTTTCACGACAGCCATTACAAAACTGGGAGGATTTTGCGCTGCCATGCTGTTTTGTTTGCCTGTCGGGATTGCGGCAATTGAAGATTCAATAAATGCACGGACAGTTTTTTTGGAAAGTTCGTTGTCCCCATCAAGATTCGCCTTGAGCTGGTTGGTGTCAACTACGGAATATCGATAGAAACAGGCCGAATTGAATTCAACAGTACCTATCATACCCGCACCAGCATCTTCAGAAGCAAAATCTTTCTTCAGATCGTCAATGGCAGTGAAATAATCCATCTCCATGCTGACTTTGTTGGTGGAAATTGCATGGGCAACCTGACAGGCCGCATCGACATTGAAATCTGTATTTTCCGCAACCATCCTGCCAAAAAGCGCTATGTCGGAGGCTTTTGATTTAGGTTTAAACTCTTTTGCCGCCTCCTCTGGCTTCTTTTCACCAGAAAGAACTTTGGAGAACAGGTTTGCAAGCATCTTTATTTCGGAATCATCATAATGAATGAGCATCTTTGTTGCATCGCTGTCATCAATAGCTGTTTTGACCGCAGCTTTGATAAAATCATCCAGTTTTTTTGAGTTTTCGGTTTTGGCTGTTTTTTCCTTATCAGAAGTTTTTTGAACATCTTTGAGATCTTCCTGCAAGCCAAGTATTGCAATAATCTGATCTTTTAAGAGACGGGTCCTTTTTCCAACAGATGCATTCTGTTCCAAGTCATCAGATTTCAGGGCATTTGAAAAAGTCTCATTTGTCCTGATTGCCCTTTTAAGGCACTGGCTGGAAACCCTGGCACGCCTGACTCCACCAAACTCGCAATCCTTTGGGGCATTGGTGTCGTCACGGTTCAGGTTTGATGGCGCAAAATTCTGCAGTATGTGAAGCTCAATCTTCATTTTGTTCCTCCTCTTTCTGTGTTCCTTTTGTCTGTGAAAGTTCCGTTCTTTCTTCCTGCAAGAAAGATTTCATCCATTTTTTCTGAACACGCTTGTCATCGTTGTTCCACCATTTCAGGTCTTCGAGAAGAAAGCTCCAGTTAACTGGAACATCTTTTGATTTTGCAAGCGATACGGCGTGCCGCAGGTGATTTGGCAAATCGTCAAAATGTGAATTGATGATTGCAGTAAAACGTTCTTTTATTGATTCAGATTCAGAGTTTTTGCTTATTTGCCTAAAAGTTTTCCCAAAATCCCCTTCAAAATCTTTTTCCAGTTTCTGTTTACCCTGATGCCAGAGAGCAAACAGGGAAGCTGTCAAAAAATAAATCTTCTCATCAAAAAGGTTTGTCTGGCCGGGTATCCTGGAATAAACATATTTGTACATTTCAGTGACCGTGCCCGGTTCCTTGCCAAGGCCTTTTCTTAATGTAGCAAGCCCTGCCCTGTCACTTTTTTCTACTAGATATTCCAGTGATTCCACAAAAGCAGATTTTGCTGTGATTTTCTTACTTTCAGGTATCATTGCTCGCCTCCATTGTCAATTTCATATTTATTTTTCAGTTTGGCTATTGACCTTTCAAGAACTTGCTGGCCTTTTATGATTGCATTTATGCCGCTTGCGTTAAATCTTATTTTTGTTGTGGCCCTGTTAAAAACATCCCTTGCCATTGATATGACCGTATTTTGCCAGTTGCTGAAGATCTCCCTGATTTTTATCTGGGAGGCATCATCCCAAAAGGCATCTTCATCATATTGCCCAAGATCATTTACAAACTTGGCAAAAGGTATTTGCAGTAGTGGCCAGAAATCGGCTTCAAGATCGATTTGAACTGATTTTTCTTTCCCAGCGAGGAGCTCTTCTACAATTGTTTGTGATGATCTTTTTAAGCCCCAGCTTATTTCCTTACCCATATTTAAAATAATTTCGATGCCATCAACAAAGCTTTCGTTTTTCATATAAGTGGCTGGTATGGGGAAGGTTTGTTGTGACCAGTCTTTTATTCTCTGGTTGGCTTCCTGGTAATGGCTGAAAAGAGAAATCTTGACATCCCCGTTTGAAATTTCTTTTGAATAAGTCTCTGAGAGAAATTTTGTCGTGAGAGCTGGCAGAAAATCATGCTTCGATGGTATTATCCGGGCAAGAAGAACATCCAGACTTCTCCAGATCTGTTTTTCAGGATCCAGTCTTATTTTGCTTTTCCAGCCACCCTCGCCAGGTTTTTTCCCCTCCCTGTAATTATAAATTACAAATGGATCGAGGATATTTTCATTTCCAGGAAAAACCAGTCCCTTTGTTCTTGCAAATGAAACTATAATATTTTGCTCGTTTCTGAAAAGTTTGGTTTTTCTGCTTTGCCAAGTCAGGTAGTCGATTATCCCTTCAACTTTTTTTATGTATACAAAATCACCTTTTTCAGTTTTTTGCCTACAGCCCGGCTCCTTCCATAAATAGTCAGGATCAACCTCAAAACTGGGCCGATCGGATAAATTTTCTGCAGGATATTCAAATTTTGACAAAACATCCAGCTCATGCAGTGGAACCAGATTCAGCAGGAGTGTTTGAAAGAGGGAGTTACCTTGCCAAAAATTAACAGCCTCTCCTCTCAATAATGAATCTTTTAAATACTTTGTTTCTTGACCATCATCATGATACTCTGCAGTACCTGCCGTGCCTATGTCAAAATTTTGGAATGCAAGCAATAGTCTTGCCGCTTCATCAGGATAAACAGATTTTGTGGAAGAGGAATCCGATTCGACAGTGTGGTCAAAAAGTGTTCCCTGACTGCTATTTGCGGCATACATCCTCATTTTTCCGATTGGCATCTTGCCATCTTCGGGGTCTTTTGATTCCTTCAGCTTCAGGTCAGGTTTCTGGTAAAATGGATATTCTGGGTGAAAAAGCCACATCCTTTCATGGACAGTTTCAAGGTAGGCAAGTATTTGTTCAATTGCGCCGCCAGGATCGGCATGAATGTTTTTCCAGTCATCAATCGACCAGATTTCATGCTTCCCGGGCCAACGCCTCTCCTCTCTGAATGCTGAGTACATTATGGCCAGAAGAAATCTGTAGATGCTGATTGCAACCATCGGAGAAACATCTGTGATTTCTCCGATGTTCTGGCTCATTTTGAATATATCTTTCAGGTTTAGTTCTTTGGATTCCCCATTCAGGGTGCACCAGATCCATGGCTCATCCTGGAGGTTGAATTCCTTTGCTTCCATCAATTTCCCTCCTTTGCAATCTCGAGCCCGAGCTCTCTGGAATAACGGAATTTTGCATCTGCAGCAGAAACCCAAACCCCACCGGTTTTCTTGAAGATTACTACTGGCATTTCCTTCAGGGAAGGCACATTGGCCCAAGATTCGGGTTTAGAAAGAGATTTCAATAATTCAAAATTTCTCCAGCCCGTAATTGTTAAAGAGTTTTGGGTCAATCTGCCAATTGCATGGGTGTTTTCGGGTGGCCTGGAGATATCAACAACCTGTTTTGTTTCAACATCCAGATATGTTTTTCCTCCATCCTCAAAAAGGCAAACCGCCTTAAAGGATGGACCATCGGAAAGCCTTGTTAATGGGGTAAATTTTTTTGGGTTGTCTGGATCATCATCGTCCGGTGCCCTGTAGTTTATGAAGGCAAACCTGAAATCATCAGCCTGTTTTTTCCCGGCCGGAATTTGTACCGGGCAGTCAATAATTATCCCTCTGGCTTTTGATTCTATCTCCTGGTTTTCTTCGTCAAATTTCTTTTTGAGTTTTTTCAGGTGCCCCTCGAGTTTCGCGGCATCCGGCCCCGAATCCCCATAAACTTCCTCGACCAGCTTTTTTACAGTGTCGTCCCTGTCAGAGAAAGTATACGAATCGTCTTTCATTCTGTTTTCTAGAGTAAGCAGCGTTTTTACCAGAACATACTCTTCATAAACATATTTGCTGGGGCCAAAATCGGGGATTCCATCCTTTTTTTCCGGAAACTGGATAAACATCACAGGTTCAGAAACCTTTAATGGTCTTTGTTCTCTCCTGTGTCTGTGAAGCCTTCCAGCTCTTTGAACAAGGAGATCGATTGGAGAAAATTCGCTCACCATAACATCAAAATCAAGATCAAGGCTTTGCTCGATGACCTGAGTTGAAACGACAATGGCTTTTTTGGGCCTTTTTGCTTGCTGACCTTTGCCCATCATTGAAAGAACGCGATCTTCAATGCCAAGCCTGTCTGAGGCAGTAAATCTTGCATGGAAGAGAACAAGTTCCACATCGGCAGGTGCTTTTTCTTTTAAGTAGCGAAAAACTTCCTGAGACTGGTTTACGGTGTTGCATATCCAAGCCGCACAACCGCCCTGGTCGATCAAACTCATAATTGTATCAGCAGTCTCCTGGATGCTGGATTCAGTTTTTTTGAATGTCACAACCGGCCTCACCTCCTTGTTTGACTGGAATGTGGCAGATTCAATTTTTCTGTTTTTGCTGGCATAAGTTATTGCAGGATAAGTATTTTTGGCCTCTCCCTTTACATTATCTCCACAAAAAGCTTTTAATAGCTCCCTCTTTCTTTTTTCCGGAAGGGTTGCTGAAAGAATTATTACTGAAGAGCCCAACTCTGAAAGCCAGCTTATGAGCATGTCAAGCAAATTGCTCATGTATGTATCATATGCGTGAACTTCATCAAAGATTACCGTTTTCCCAGCTACCCCAAAAAGTCTCACAAACATGTGTTTCACTTGAAGCACACCCATCAGGGACTGGTCAATTGTCCCTACGGCATAAGGTGTTATAAGTCCTTTCTTGGATTTTTGGAACCACGAATTGGCAACGATCGTGTCAGAGTAGCCCTGGTCATTTGCCCCAATTATCTTGAGCTCCCTGAAATCTTCATTAAAAAACTTCATTGAGTGCAAAAGATTTAAGGTAATCTTTTCTCCATGACCCCTCGAGAGGAAATTTTTGAAACGCGAAAACATCTGGTTTGATGTTGCCATAGTTGGCAAAGCAATATAGGCACCATGAGCAACATTTTGTCTTTGCCAGGAATCAAAGAGGTAGAATGCTGCTTCAGTTTTCCCTTCTCCAGTTGGTGCTTCGATTATTACTATCTGGTTTGAATCCATTTTCCCATCATTAGAGGTGGGGGCAATATCAATACACTTTTTCTGAAGTGGTCTCGGACCCTGACTAATCTCTGGGAATATGTATGAAAAAAGTTCTTCGCCATTCGCAAACATTTTTTGCTCGCCGGTTTCTTCAGGCCATACATTATCAACGGCTCTTGCAGCCGACTCTTTGGAGTGATTTAGGTAATCATCAATTGCGCTTGTGGAGTCATCGGGCTCATAAAATTCAAACCAGCTGGTTGATGAACCAACCCAGTCAGCAACAGAAACAAGGCCGGAGAGAAATGCAAAAAATGAGTCATTTAATTGAAGGGTTTTCAATGATTCATCTTTTGGGAGGGCTTCCAGTATTGCTTCCTTGAGTGTTTTTTCACCCATGTTCATCCCATAGATGCACTTGTAGTAATCGGACAGTAGCTCTTTGCGTGCTTCCAACCACGATGCAGATCCAGAGAAAAACTTGTGGCCAGCAAAATCTTGCCAGACATAGCAATCACTCATCAGTCCGTGATGTCCACCAAGAGATATGGCTATCTTCCTCCCAATTTGATTTATTAGTCTGTCCTTGTCTTTTGTGGACTCAAACTCTGAAAAAATCAATGAGGAGGTCATCAGTCCATGATTTTTTGTCTTGTCGTTTACGGGAGGAAATTTCAAACCCTCAGCCGAGAGTTTTTTTGCTCCCTCAAGCCAAAGTCCCTGGAATGGCGGGGTAGCTTTTCCCAAATCATGCAATCCTGCAAGAAAGGCAATCTTTGAGGATAGGAAAAGATCATCCTCATTTTGATACAATGTTTTCAAATTCTTTTTTGCGTGGCCACTAACTACTCTCTCAAACATCTTTTCTGCAACACTGGCGACATCAACCATATGGAAGAGCAAGGGGTGGCTTTTTTTTATTACAACACTGTTATTTGTTGCATCTTTTTCCTGAAGAGTTTTCCCCCAAAAAAGCAATGATTTTTTCACAGTTTATCTCCACTATCAAAATGTTATAGATGATATTATACAAAAATATTATAGCACCTTTTTTCATCAACTCAACATGTCCATATAATCAACAACACATTAAATCATTATTCAAAATAGCTTTTCCATTTATACACATGACCTGTGACAGCATTTTGTCACAACCCTTCGTTTAGATTTTCGAAAATATTAAAATAGGCAAAAAAGATTGAAAACCACAAACACAAAAAACGATGTCTTCCAAAAATAGCGTTGAATAGTATTTGATTGTGCAATATTTTCAAAACCCGCCATACATTTTTTCGACCATCTTTTTTACGAAACTACAATTAACAAAATCCAGGCATCAAATTGATATTTGATTTACTATTGATTCATGCAGTGTAGTTGATGTTACCTGGAGGATAGATTTATATTTATCCATGAAAAATAAATAACATTGGGGGTGGGATATGCGCAAATTTGTTGTTCCAGCACTGGCGATCATTTTGATATTCTCACAGGTTAGTTTTGCGGTGAGCAAAGATAACGGGGATGATTCAAAAACACAATTACAAACAGCTCGTACAGTACCTCCATCGACATTGAGTCAGAGTATTTACAATCTTTCATCAATAAATAGCGGTTTTTTGGCATCTGACACATTCTATGTGTTAGATAACAAGAATTTTAACTGGAAAAAGATGGATGATAATGGTTTCAAGGTAGGTGTTGGCCAGCAAGTAAAACTTCTCAGCCCTGGATACAAAGGGCCATCGAAAGTAAAATTTTCAGGTGACGACAATATTTTTGTGAGGGTTGGGACATGCCATGTTGGTAATATTTACAATTTTTGTGATGACTCGATCACTTATGAAGAGTATTTCCAGCCAGCCGGGAGCGTTGATCTCTCTAAAGCGGCACGAGAAATCATGCAAAACAAAGATTCTGGTGTTGTAATCAACATTACCAATGCTTCAGAAGAAGATACTGTCATTAAACCAGGGCCAGCCAAAAATGAATTTGGAAGAGTGCACACCATGACCATAAATCCTATGAAATCAGTGGCTACAAGCCCAGTTGAAACAAACATCCCGGCGGTAGCTGATTTTGCCTCACTTGTGAACGATAACGGCCAGGTAACAAAGTATGTCCTTCCAAATACAAGACTGGATGTGACGAATTATGTTATTCAGGAGCCACCACAGAGCATTATTTCCAATACATACATAAACTATGAGTTTGGCAACTTGCAAAATGTTTACATAACGGAGGCCGCCCTTGATTTTTCCAATGTTATCAATTCATGTGTTAGCACAAATATTGGAATATTAAATGTTGGCACAAACTGGAATGGGCAAGACATAAAATGGGAGAACCAGCCCCAGGGATATCTGATAGATACATTCCAGTGCCCATCAGGGTGTGGGATTCTTGACATAACAGCTGCTGTTAGAGAAGCCAGTAGCACTTCAGCAATCATTGGGCTTGGTTTCAAGCAACAAGATATTGCATCAACACTTTGTATTGTAAACCAACCTTTGCCGGTCATGACAATAAAGTATGTCTATTACGAACCAGATGAAACACTTGGCAGCTATATACAAGCAAACTGGAATGGAGACTGCCTTGGAAATGACATCGGCAAAGAGCACCAGACATTTTATGAAGAGCTGAATGATGGAAACCACCTTCTGAATACTGCCAACCTGAATTTTATTACTGATTTCAGTCCGTTCTCGCTGCCGGTCAAAGGGTCATCTGCTTTGTCGATGAATTTCTCGATTACATATAATTCGCAATCCTATATTGATACTGGTGTTGGCTGGGGATGGGTACACAATTATCAGGTGAGATTGACCCCGTGGTGTGAGGATTATCTTATATTGCGTGGATCAACTGGCACGCTCACAAGGCTTGCCAGTCAGGGCACAACTCCCAGATCATGGAAAGCAGAAAAATCCCACCTCATGGCTGAAGAATTCTTTGATGAGGAGAGCAATCCGTGGATAAGATTACACCACAAGGATGGCACAAAGATTGAATTCAAGTTGATGCCAGGTGGCAATTATCTGCCAGTGAAATACCTGGATTGTCAGGGGAGATATTTCTATCTTTATTACTCTCTAGACGGGCTTTTGACTAATGTAAGGAATGATTATTCGAGCAGAAATCTGGAATTCTTCTATCTCCCTGGAACAACCAGATTGGTTAAGGTCAGAGACAATACAACAGATCCTACTGATTGCGAATTTGAGTATGGAACTTACCCAAGCGGGCTTACCTATCTGAAGAACATAAAATTAAATGGCGTCTATGTTTACGAAGATATTGAATACACTCAGCTTGGAGAGATGAAACCAAAGGGTTTGAATATCGAATACAAACAAGGGGAACCGGGGAAAGTAGAGTTCACAGACCACCACATACCGAACAACCAGGAAGAATCAGTGCAAAGATGGCACTGGCGAATTCACCAATCGCAAGATTGCCACTACTTTTATGATCAATACACAACAAAAACGACTGAGGACAACGTATTGGGCATAGGATATAAGGGAGATCCGCTTGAAGAAGTGGTCTGGTGTGATTATCCAACCAATCCTACTTGTGATTTGGTAAAGCTTTGGACCTATACATACAACGATTATGGTGACATAAAGAGCATCATAAAAGGATGTGAATTCCAGGGCACAACATACACATACGACTATGAGGTTGAGGGATCCCCATCGCACACGGGTCAGGTTGCAAAAGTTCAGTATGATGCTCCATTAAACAAGCAAAGACCAGAGACTACATACGAATATACAGACCAGTGTGGCAACATGATGAAATCCAAGAATGGGAATGGTTCTGAAACCACCTACGAATATTATGATAATGGATTGCCAAGAAGGGTCAACCATCCAACGGGGGAGACAAGAGAGATTGAGTATGACGCTTCAAACCAGCCAATAAGGCTGAAATCAACATCTTGTGGTAGTGGGACAATCGAAACCACAATGACATGGACCGATGACGGGAAACCCTTGGGAATCAATTATCCAACAGGAGAGAGTTATGATTTTATTTATGACCAGAAGGACAGATTATTGAAGGTCACTGGCACCTATCCGGCCGAATTCTCGTATAACACAAAAGGACAAATATCCCAGATTGTCGAGGGTCCAACAGGCCACACAGTTACGTCCAGCTTCAATTATGACACAAAAGGGAGAGTGTCATCAATCACAAAAGATAGCCAGACTTCAAGCTATGAGTACCTGAGTGAGACTGGCCTGTTGAAAAAAGTTACCGATCCTCAAGGCAAAGAAACCAACATTTATTACAATGATGATTCAACCATAAAAAAGATTATTCATCCAGGAAACCGCACCGAGGAATGGCTCAAGGACCAGAATGGCAGAATAAACAGGTATGTGCCGCCGGATGGGCACCTGATTACCCTTGAATACACTGATAATGGCAGAATAAACAAGGTTTCCTGGGAAGACGGATACTATTTGACGGCGACATACGACGACTGGGGGCGCCCAACGAGGTTGACTGATCCCAATGGCAACCACCAGGATCGCACTTACAAAAATCTGACCAATCTGGTCACATCAACCTCTGATGAGATGGGGAAGACAACCAATTACACATACGACAACGCTGGAAGGATGACCAAGGTTGAAGCACCCAATGGTGCCCAAACAAATCTAACATACAATCCCTGTGGCATCTCGGAAGTTGAGAACGACTTGGGGAATACTGCCAGCTACACTTATGATGATGCAGGCAGAATATCATCTGTTACTGATGCAAAAGGAAAGGTCTGGTCTTATACTTACCAGGACGGCAACCTTATAAAGAAAACTGATCCGAAAAACCATGAAACGACGTATACATACGACGATTGGCAAAGGCCAACAAACGTCTACTGGCCTGGGGTCCAGGAGCCGGAAGCCTCCGAGTTCACAAATGATGGTCTTAAAACATCGTTTACAAATGGCGAGAATCAGGAGATGCAGTTCACCTATGACCTGCTAAAGCGCATGTCAGGTGTCACGCATTCTGACTCTTCGACCATAACCTATGCCTTCAGCCAGTTGACTGGCGATATTACCTCGATCACGGAGCCGCTTGGCACACATTCGTTTACCTATGCGGCCAGTGGCGAACTGACAAGATACGTCTCGCCATACAACTGGCAGGTTGATTACACAAGGGGCAGCGGTGCTCTCCTGACTTCAAAAACCAACCCCAGGGGGAATTACACTTACAGCTACACAAACAGGAGATTGACTGGTTTCAAGCCACCGGAACTGCTCAGCTCGGTGGCATATCAGTATAATGCCTCGGGCAGGCTCACAAAGAAAACTGTGCCAGGCCTGCAAGATGTAGTTTATGACTACACCCTCAACGATCTCTACAAAGCTTCGGCCGTTTCTGTTGATTACGGTACAACAAACAAATACGACTGGACCTACACATTTGATGATATCGGACAGCGCACCCAGATGCAGGATGCGGATGGAACGCACTCCTATACATACGACGCAATGGGGCAGGTTACCCAGGTTGTTGATGGTTCTGTCACGACCTCGCTGGTCTATGACGACGCATACAACTGCTCCTCGAAAACCGTTGGGCTGGTCACAACCTCCTACACCTACAATGCCTCTGACCAGCTGACCCAGAGCAATAATGGAACCGACACAATCGATTACGTGTACGACAAGGCAGGAAGGATGACGAGCTTTGGGCCTCACCAGATCTATTTTGTGCAAGACAAGACCCTCCCCCACTCCCCGATGATCCTCATCAACTCAAGATACAGCGATACCACCCCTCCCCCTTGTTATGCCAACAGCAGTTACAACCCCAATGCCCCCTCCGCCCCACTCTTGACCCCCGGTTGGACATACCTCACATACAACGATGAAGGCCAGGTGACAAAGGTAACAAAGCCAAACGGTGACACCATAGAATTTACATACTATGCAACAGGCCAGAGGGCAAAGAAGGTGCTCAAGGTGGGTGAAGACACCACCACCTGGAAATACCACTGGGATGGTGACATACCAGTCAAGATAGAGAAAGAGGGAGGAGACCCCGCATACTTTACATTCAGGGCACAGGGTGACATCCTCACCATGACATACCAGAACAACACATACTACTACATCACCAACATAAGGGGTGATGTAGTGGCACTACTGGACAGGTATGGCAATGAAGCAGCAAGCTACAAGTATGACATATGGGGCAACCCCACCATCACAAACCCAAACAACCTCCCCAATCCCTTCCTCTACCAGGGAGCATACGCAACATTCCATGACAGTGAGTTTGCCATGTATGGAATGGGAGCAAGACACTATGACCCAAAGACCATGAGGTTCATATCAAGAGACTTCAACCATGGCTCACTCACAAACACCATGTCCCAGAACCTCTACATCCACTGCTACAACAACCCCATAGGCTACAAAGACCCCTCCGGCTTCTCACCCTCCTGTGGTGGACGCAGTAACTTGAGAGGGAGCAATGATACTGACAACTTTGGACCAGGTGATGATCCAAACCCAGTTCCGGATGGAGCATTTACAAATGAATATCCTGCACAAAGAAGTGCAGCATATCAAATCTGGTTAGAGGCTGAGAAAAAAACTGATACAGCAGCAAACTGGGATGAATTTTGTAAGCTATGGAGCAATGCTGTTGATAATGCATCAAAGATGCGCAAATATGGCGATGGTCTGGATGAGTACGATACATCAATAGCTTTCTGGGCACAATATTGGAATGATAAAGCAAAACTTGGACTTTCTGGCAATGATTTTATTGGTTTTGCCAATGAAATAAAAGCAATCACATATTTTGAGTCAACATGTGGCACAAATACAGATATTGAAAACGAAGGACCAATGGGAGTATCAACCGATTTAGCTAGAGCGAATGGCTGGGTATCAAAGGATTTCAAATTCCTCTCAGATAGAGGTAATTTTAGTAATAATAAGGGTGCCATTGTGAACATGAACAAATTTCTTGAGAAAATTGAAGCAGGATTGTATGAGGGGATAGCCTATTATCTTACCACTGCAGGTGGGAACATAGCAGGTCAAAATACTTTTGATGGTTTTATGAAGCTAACGCAAGGGCAGAGGACTGCAATATTTCAACCAAGCAATTATGCTAGAATTGCAATGAGCTATGGACAATGTAATCTTTTTACGTCAAGATCGCTAGGTTATGCAAAAATAGAAAATGGACAATGGGTCACTGATATTGAGAAAATAAAAAGGGATTTCAAACAATTACCTGGAGAAAAAGACACATGGGAACAAAAGTGGAATAAGTATTGGACGAGTAGAAACCCTTATGGGAATGCAGTGCACGAATTGGCCACAAAGGGAAGTTATATTGGTGTTGATCATGAAAGACATTCATTGTTACCTTAAGGAGGGAGAATGAATAAACTATTTGTCAATTTAATGTTGCTGCTAATGTTTTTTAGTATGGCAAGTTGTCAAACAACTACAAAAATAGAAACAAAACTATTCGCTGAGTGGTGCTCAGAACCATTTTCATCAGAGGGAGAACTTACACAGAGATGGGAAATCGACACTCCCAAAAATTATGAGTATTCAAAAATAATGGCAACACCCAATAGCTGGTTAATAGAAGATATTATTGCGACTGAAAGCATCCAACAAAAACCAATCATAGGAAGAAGAATAAGTATAACTCCGGAAAACGGCGAAATAAAACCACTCCCAAATATATTTACCCCTGGCGATAAAGAGTTTCATATGGATCTTGCTTGTTTAGGAACTACAGATAGTATCCATGTCTATGCTAGTAACTCGTTTATGTTGGGTGGCACTGGATCTTGTTGGGATCTTTCAAGCAATAAAATTATTTGGAGCAATTATGTTGTTGATGGGTTTGCAAACAAGTTTACGATTGTTGGGGATAGCCTTATCTACATTCACGAAAACCCTAGTGATGAATTAAAAATTTTCTCAGGGCTTGTTCCTGCGACGGGAGATATATTATGGAGCACTAAGTTAACAAATGAAAAAATTGACTGGCTTTCACTCAATGAGAGTATTTGGGTATTACCGTTGAATGGCACAGAACTTTTGCGAGTTAATTCGAAAGATGGTTCAAAAACAAGCATAAATCTGATTAGTATTGTTGATAAACTTTTGGGAACTATAGGACACAAAATATTTCTATTGACGAGAAGTGGAAGCTTAATTCTCCTGGATACTATAAAAATGGAGCAATCTGAGCTAACAATCCCAGATTTTAACGTAGATGAATCATCAAACGTTCTATTTAATAAATATCTTTTTGCTATGAGCAGAAGCGATAAATCAAGCCAATATGAGATTGTATCATTCGATCAGATAAAACAAACATTTAAAAAAACTCAAGTTTTTAATCTTCCTTCTGAAACATTGGTGAGTGCAATCAACTCATCCCTCATCATTGAAGATCAAACCCAACTTCGTGGTGTTGACCCTGAAACACTGCAAACCCTATGGTGGATAGACAAGAAAGACCTTGGAGAGAATGCCCATGTTGCCTGGCTTGACTGGCGAGGAGTGTGTGTCATTTCTGACACCAAAATAATGTGCTTCGGGCCAAAATGATTCGTCATTAGCTGGAGCAAGGAGGACCAAGAATGAGAAAAATAATAATCCCATTTCTAATGGGCTTTGTCCTTATATTGTGCTGTTTTAGTCTATCGTCATGCACAAGCACAAAAAACGAAACTGAAATCCAGGGTAAAACAGAGAATGTGAAACGATCTATCAATCTAAACGAATCCCCATGGAAGCTGATCAATTATAATAAAAACAGTGAAATCCAGAAAAATGTGGTCCAATGGTCTGATGGCGGATTGAAAAGCGAAGGAGTTTTAGTTGAGAAATGGTCAAAAGAATTTTCCAGATCTGGAGAAGATTCTGGTTCTTGGACATTTTCGACAGCACCGAATAATATTGTTGTTTCCAGCAGTTGTTATATTCAAAACACCAACAAACCCTTCGAAGGGTTGTTGGATCCAAAAACTGGGGGGATTATCGAAGATACCGAAGGTTTACATACCGGTCCGACCGATGGGGAATATGTTTTTGGTGATTCGTATGGACACAATCCAGTGGTATCAATTTGCTGGCGCCTAAAAGATCGGAAAGAAATGTGGGATAAATGCTGTAATTATACGGGTAAAGCCTTTGTTATATGTAATGGTGCGCTTCTGCACTGTGGTGCGAGAGGCGATATCAGCAGACTTGATGCTTCAACGGGGAATTCTCTCTGGACACTGGAGCCAAATTCTGATTTCCTATCAATGGGATTGTGGCATTTGAGTGGTTCATCAGACAGATATGTATTTATACAAGTAAAACTTGTTGACGGTACCTGGAGGTTGTATAGGATTGATCCAAAAGATGGTCAAACGAAAGAAGTTGTTTCTGCCAGTAGTAATATAGCTGATATTGCTATTATTGCTGGTAGAATCTATTGCTTAACCAATGACAACAAGATCATATCGATAGATGAAAATAATCTTCTAGAGATAAATTCAAAACAAATTGCTCCAGAATTGGTTTCAAATGATAAATTATCGAAGACCCTTGAAAAGGTAGACAAAAAGATTGCAGTTCGGATATGGTCTTGGGATGACAAACTCAATTCCTTCTATCTGTTTGATCCAGGAAACTTTGATTATGCTGAGCTCGATGCTTCCAAATACAGGATTGTCAATGAACGTTTATTTTACGTTACCGATGAATCTATAAAACTGGTAGATCCGGAAAGCTTAAAAATCAAATATTATGTTGATTGCAAAAATTTGGCTTACCCATTTCCAATTTACATAGATAAAAATGGGATTTTGGTGTTGTCTAAAGACAAACTGACTTTATTTGGTCCAAAATAATGAGTGAATAATAAGAAAATAATGAATACAGAAGGTATGGACATACCTCACATACAACGATGAAGGCCAGGTGACAAAGGTAACAAAGCCAAACGGTGACACCATAGAATTTACATACTATGCAACAGGCCAGAGGGCAAAGAAGGTGCTCAAGGTGGGTGAAGACACCACCACCTGGAAATACCACTGGGATGGTGACATACCAGTCAAGATAGAGAAAGAGGGAGGAGACCCCGCATACTTTACATTCAGGGCACAGGGTGACATCCTCACCATGACATACCAGAACAACACATACTACTACATCACCAACATAAGGGGTGATGTAGTGGCACTACTGGACAGGTATGGCAATGAAGCAGCAAGCTACAAGTATGACATATGGGGCAACCCCACCATCACAAACCCAAACAACCTCCCCAATCCCTTCCTCTACCAGGGAGCATACGCAACATTCCATGACAGTGAGTTTGCCATGTATGGAATGGGAGCAAGACACTATGACCCAAAGATCATGAGGTTCATATCAAGAGACTTCAACCATGGCTCACTCACAAACACCATGTCCCAGAACCTCTACATCCACTGCTACAACAACCCCATAGGCTACAAAGACCCCTCTGGCTTCTCACCCTCCTGTGGTGGACGCAGTAGTTTCAGAGGAAGCAATGATACTGACAACTTTGGACCAGGTGATGATCCAAACCCAAGGCCTGACGGAACACCACCAGAACCCCAACTGACAAAAGAACAGCAGGAGCTCTGGGACTGGTGTGGAAAGAATGGGATAGAATTTGCTTCGAAACAACAGTTTGTTACTTTGTGGAATCAAGCTAGTAGTTTAATAAAGGAATTACAGCAATACAAAGAAGGTCCTAACGGCTATGATTATAATAAATTCGATTTTAAGATTGCTTTTTGGACTTGTTACTGGAATGACAAGGCAAAATTGGGATTGAACTGGGACAATCTTGTGGATTTTGCAAATTTAATTAAGGCTCAGGCTTATTTGGAAACTCATGTAGGACTTAATGATCATTCTACTCAAGGAATTTTGCAAGTAACGCAAGGAACATTAAGTGTTGCAGAGGAGTTGGGCTATTTACCTAGAGGTTTTAGCAGTAAATATGGTAATAGAATCGGTACAGGAGATACTTCGGAGAATGCCGGGTTCTTTGCTGGAATTGCGGTATGGGTTATGGGCCTTAGTGGTAAGCAGCATTATGATCCAAATGATCCTAATGCTGTGTGTAATAGAGTACCTAAAGGGAGTTTTGAATATAAGAGATTGGATACATGGCTTTCCGAAAGGGCATTGCCAAATGGCACATATAAACCTGCATTATGGGATGAAATAAGGGTTAAATCAACAATTGATGGTTATGGTGCTGTTGGTTTTGATATAAATAATAAGGATATTGCTGGCTTGAAAGGCGGTGGTTGGAGACCGCATACAAATGCGGTTTGGTCTCTATTGCGAGAAGGTATAAATCCGTATTGGTGGAGTAAGGTTGAAGGTACTAAAACACTTGTGAGGTTGCCATGAAGAAAGTAATTACAATTATTTTAATCTTGTTTGTAATTTTACCTCAAATGGCATGCAACAACTATGAAGACAAAACCAAAAATAACATGCTCACTGAAGTAATTTTATCAAACATACCAAAACCAATGGTATACAAGAAGATCAATGATACAGCAGGTTCTGAATGGATCTCCAGTCCGTTCAAATCAAAAAAAGAAGAACTAACAAAATATTGGGAATATATTATCGGCCGGGAGGGTTCTTACACTAATTTTTCGATCAAGTCATTGCCCGAAGGTTGGCTGATAGATTCAAATTATGTTTTGTCTGGATCATTGTTAAAAGGGATGATTTTGCCATCCGATGGCAAACTTATGAAATATGCTGATCTACCAATTGGCCCCACAGATGGGGTATTGGTGTTTGGTAGTCAATATTTTCAGGGTACAAACCCAATACAATGCTGGGATTTGAAGAGCAGGGAAATTGTTTGGAGCAATTTAAGTCGTCCATCTGGTCTGTACAATTGGTCTTATCTAAAAGGTAATCAATTAATCAGTGTGTATTCAACAGATAAGTGCTATATCTATATGTTGGATCAAGCGAATGGTGAGGTATTATGGGGATTAGAGTCTAGCACAGAATATCAAGCGACTCAATCAATATTGGATAATTCGATACTTTTTGTTGCCCTAAGCGCAAAAAACTTGGACAACAAAAATACTTTATGCTCGATAAACATTGAAACTAAAACCATAAAAACATTATCTTATAACTCAATTACAGATATAATAAATCTTGGCAAGAGGATCTTTATTCTTGAAAATGGTAACAGTTTAATCGAGTTGAACTATGAAAAAATGAACGAGATCCATAAATACCAAGTACCAGAAACTACGGAATTGTCTTCTATTGCAGGTAAAATATTACTTAAAAATAATCGGGAAAACCGTTTTTATTTGTTCAATCCTGATACCAGCATGGAAAAAGATTTGTCTTCAATAAATGCAATTGTAATTAATTCATCCCTCATAATTGAAGATCAAACCCAGCTTCGTGGTGTCGACCCCGACACACTGGAAACCCTATGGTGGATAGACAAAAAAGACCTTGGAGAGAATGCCCATGTTGCCTGGCTTGACTGGCGGGGAGTGTGTGTTATCTCTGACACCAAAATAATGTGCTTCGGTCCGAAATGACAAGACAAGATAAGCTATTTAAAACGAGAGGCATCATAGCAACAAATATAATATTTGTTGTAATAGCCATATTTGCCACATCTTTTGGTTGTGGTAGTAAAAACAAACCAGAAGAATTGATTAATGAGATTGCACCAACAGTTGTAGAGAATAGGAGCGTGTGGGTTTTTAAACAGTATATGGAACCTAGCCCTGTGAAGCCGATTGAACAGTGGGTACCCAAAAGAATGGAAGACACCGGCCAATTGGTTCTAAAATGGTCAAAAGATTTTATAAAATATGAAGGCCATGGAGAAAAGAGAGAGAAAGCAATTGGCCTGCCAAATGGCTGGGGTATCATGATGCGTGATAGATTTGACAAAGATGAAGGCATCATTCATGGAATCATAGATCCTAACAATGGCAACTATAAGCCAGTCTTTGGAATAATTGGCAAAACAGATGGGCAGAGAATATATCAAGATGACAATTCTGGATTTACAGTATCAACTTGCGTATCTGTCGATAGCCTGGAAAAGTTATGGGTAAGAGATGGCTATCCTGTAGCCGGCGGTCAGAATGATAATTATATCATCAATGGCTCGCTTTTATATTCCGACAATTACACTTCAAAGCCTAACTCAATAAAACGCGTAGATCCGGAAACAGGCAATGTTATATGGTCACTGGAGCTACATAAAGAGAATGGAAAAGAAATCGGGATAGATGATTGTACACCCACAAAGAATTATTTATGGGTGTTCATATCATCTTACACGGATCCTGAAAAAGACTACAGAATAGAAGCTCTTCATAAAATCGATCCCCAAAGTGGGGAAGTTTGGCCAATGAATGATATAAATAAGATTCAAATTTATTCCTTGCTTGGCTCTGACAACAATGAGTTATTTGTTCTGACTCAAGAAAAGGATATCGCAGTAATTAACGAATCAGATGATAAGCTCACAATTATCCAAACCAGTAGTGAGTTTAAAAAATTCGCCAATAAAAACATGCAAATCAACTTCGCCATAGTCAATGATCGACTTTTTATAGAATATGGGCCTCATGGAAATTTAGAACATTATGTATTGGATGCCAAAAATAAAAAAATTGAAGAACTAGAAAACTGGAAATCAGAATACATGAGCAT
>Ga0208458_1001204_pt1 | contig 22471 bp, 24 predicted proteins | sample AD_UKC085_MetaG_FD_184432 | JGI IMG/M metagenome (GOLD analysis project Ga0208458, IMG submission 184432) | Active sludge microbial communities of municipal wastewater-treating anaerobic digesters from USA - AD_UKC085_MetaG (SPAdes) (version 2) | ecosystem: Engineered > Bioreactor > Anaerobic >... | reverse complement strand
GTGGAGTATGTGCGAAGGAATCGGAGGTTTTGGATTCGGATAATGTGACGGCCGTGCGCATTTTCGGCGGCGGCCTTGATCGGAAAAGCCAGAGTTCCAGATGCGTGAGGATATCACGGATGACCTGCTGATCTTCGATGAAGCTGATGATCCTCATGGTCCCCTTACAATGCGGACAGACCAGAGGATCAACCTCGTATATTTTCTGAATCAGCCGCGCCCAGCTTTTTCTTAAGGCTTTCACATTTCCCTCCGGTTCGAGAATACAGGGGATGGCATCGTCTGTTTGGCGATTCTAGCGCCTTTGTGAAGATACTTAGCGCATATTTCCGCCAGTTTCCTGAACGTGACCACCCTGATCCAGCAGGTCTTTTTCCCGGAAGATGTGAAAGCGAGATCAAAAGATGTGACCGGGACTCCTTCTGGCGAAAAGAATTCCTTGGGATCGTCGCCTAGATTGCCTGTGATGACTGTCTGATTTAACATTGATTGGTTCCTCCTTTTTGAATTAATTTTTATTGCGGGTTGATTTTGTAGAAACTTTGATTTATTCTTTTACAAAGACGTTGAAATTCCTCCTTTCTTAGAAATAGTTTAAATAAGATTTCTTATTTATAATTTATATATGTAGTGATTGGATTTATCCCTGATTAGTGAAGCTAATCAATTTATCCTGTTGCAATGATAAATTGATTAACAAGAATAAAGGAGAAGACTAGAATGAAAAAGATAATAGCTATGACGTTTGATATACGAAATTAAATCAATTTTAAAATAGAAAGGAGTATAAAATGGAAAACAGCAGCAATAACTCTGTGAATAAACCCGGGGAAAAAAGTAAAGTATTACCTATTGTGTTAGGCATTTTAGTTATTATCGCAGGTGTATTTGGTATAAGATATTTTTTAGACAACTCAAGAAATGATGATGAAAATCGAAACGTAAAAGAAGAAAGCATAAAGCGGGGCAAGATTAATACTTTTAGTAATAACTTAAAAGTATATTTAGGCAACAATGAATTTTCACCAATTTCGCAAGACAAATTAGATAATTTTAGATTATTGAATAATGTTTTAAAAAACAGGTCAGATATAAAGGATATGCCTTCTTCCATGTTGACAGATGCTAATAGTAGTATAAAGAGAGGCATCATTACCATGTCTGGGAATAATAATATCGCCGTTGTTTTATACAACGATTATAGGTTTATTGTTGATCCTGATAAAGTGATCCCATTCAATTTTTCATTTAATTCTGAAAGATTTGTTTACGTAGATTCATATCATTTTGCTTTTAATGTATCTGACGCAATATCGGAAGCCGATAAAAAATCATTAAGTAATTTGAAAAAATTTATTGCGAATAATAAATCAACTATTGAAGGAATATTTATAACGGGACATACATGTTCTATAGGAAACTATGATTACAATTTAAAACTATCTATTAAAAGGGCACAATATATAGCTGATAATCTGTGTGATACGGGTATTAATGTTTTGGCAATTGGATACGGATATAATGTACCCGTCCAGCCAAATACAAATGAAAACGGACGCGCCCAAAATAGAAGGACTGAGATATATATTATGTCTAAGGAAATCAATAAATGAGATATGTTTACAAGGCAGTAATCCTATTACTGCTTTACTGTTTGAGCCCAAATTCTGCAATAGCAGATGAATACTGTCTGTATAATATTAAGAATGCTAATTCTCAATTGGAGTTCCCTTGTTCCTATAAAGAATATAGTTTCATCTGGGAAGGTAGTAGTATATTATTTAAAGGTAATAATGTCGTAGATGGGAATGGATATCTCACTTTAATAAATAAAAACGGTGCGCAAACAGGGAAAATACCTGCAACCTTTAATAAAGGGGTATTAACATCAAACATTTCTGTTGGAGGTTTTCGCAAATGCTTGGAAAAAGACTGTGAAGAAGTTGAATATCTTAATGTGGATGGGACGCTAAAGTTCAGGGGGATAGTAACTTTTTCTGATGAAAACAAGATTCATGTCAAATCATTTGATTACGGCACATTATTTATTGGAAACAACTGTTACTATCATGGATGGCTTGAAAAAAACGCATTTAATAACAGTGGCTATGCCTGTCTAGGGAATACCGACAACAAACAATCAATTGAAAAGCTCTTTACGCAAAATGAATGTCCCTTCCCTTCACCTTATTTTGAAGGTTACTGGAGTCAAGGTGTTTTTCAAAACGGATACGTACGTTTCTTTTCCTCTGATGGAAGTTATTATGAAGGTGATATTGATGATAATAAAATACAAGGGTGGGGGACATATTTATGGGTAGACAAAAGTATTTATGAAGGAGAATTTTTTAATAACCAAAGAAATGGTGTAGGGACCTATAAATATAATAACGGAAGTATATACACGGGTGAATGGAAGAATAATGTCAAAGAAGGATATGGTGAGTTAGTCGTTGTAGGTGAAGATGGGTTTGTCTATAAAGGAAATTTTTCAAGTGGCGTATTTCATGGTGAAGGGATAATTGAATTTGACGATGGAATGACCTACATAGGAAAGTTTTCAGATAACAAGCCAGACGGAGACGGGTTAATATATTTTGACAAAAATAACATTTATAAATCAACCTTCAAACAAGGTAATCTCATTGCACTAGAACCTATTGTAAAAAGAAATTCACCTTTAGCTCTGGCCTGCGCTTCAACAAATTATGTATCAGATACTCAAGTGGCATTTTTGGATAACACTTGGTCACGAGTCAAAAATTCCTTTAAAAGAGCATCAAATTGGGTAAAAGAAAATAAAGAACATATTGCTAACGCTGTTAAGGGTTGTGTAGTAGGTGGGGCTGGTGGAGCACTTTCTGGCGGCGCAGGCGGAGCACTCGGGGGTGGAATTGTTGGTTCAGTTGTGCCAGGCGCCGGTACCCTTGCAGGAGCCGGAGTTGGTGCTATGGCTGGAGCTGGCACGGGAGCGTTTAGCGGATGTATAAACCAAGGTTTCAAAGCATGGGAATATTCTAAGGAACATGGCGGCAGTTACACAGCAGATCAAATATATAGTGCTTTTAAATCTGAAGTATTCAGCATGGAGAATTTTTTATGGGGAGCTGCCACAGGTGCTTTTGTTGTTGCAGCCCCAGCAATTATCGCAGCATTGAAGAACACTAAATTTATTCAAAATATAGGGCAGATAGAAAAAGCCCTTGAAGCTACATCAAAGGCGAAACTTTATGGGTATTTAGGTCCAGTTATAAATTCAGCATTAAAAATCTCACAAAAGATTTCAAGTAAATCTAAAAATCTAAAAGATCGTCTGTTTAAAGGCGCGGAAAAATCAAAAAAACCAATGGGTCCACAAAATAAAGCTGCAGGTGTTGCCCGTGAAAAAAATATTGAAAATATGCTTAACAAAAAGTATCCTCCGGCAAAAGGATATAAAGTTCACAAAGAACAATATCTCAGAGATAAAAATGGTCAGATTGTGAAAGATCCACAAACAGGTGAAGCAAGACGAGTAGATTTTGTTGTTACAAAAGATGGGAAAGTGGTTAAATCTGTAGAGGTAACATCAAAAACCGCACCAAAAGAATCCCAGATGCTCAAGGAGGAAAGAATTAGAAAGTTAGGAGGAAATTATATCAAGGATCAAACAACAGGAGAAATGATTCCGTTTGACAAGGGAGTAAAAACAGAAATTATGAGGTTAGAATAAATGAAAAATGTAAAAGTGTACGATAAGGTTAAGTGGCATTATCCGAACGGTAAAAATTGTTCAACTCTAGCAGCAGGAAAATTACACATAGAGGTAATAATGAAATGGCTAAAATCACATTCCCTGCTTTCTGAATATGGAAACGAAATGTTCGATATCGGAGTTGATCAAGATACTTCAATAACATCTGAAATGTTGAGTAAAGAAGGGAAAAAGATTTTAGATGAATGTTATGATAAATGGCTAGCTACTATAATATATGGTGAATCTCCATCAACATCTTTGTTAGATAATTGTCTGAATGCAATCATTGGTAAGCGTTAAAGATCTCTGAATGATTGCTGTGTAGACAAGCCTCTTGTATTAATACCCATTGAAATATTCAATCACAACTTTCTCTTTTACCCAAAAGATGTACCTTAAATAAATTAAAAAAATTTATTTGACATTTTAAATAGTCAGGATTATTATATCGCAAAACATTGCTTGTGACTCCATCCAAACGATGGACATAAACAGGCCCTAGGGATCTGAAAAAGTTGGTCTCCTGAGTAAATCACTCATGGAGGCCTTTTTTATTTGGAGATTAACCTCCTGGAAGTGATGCTCATCGTTTCCAGGAGGTTTTTTAATTTTAACAAAGGAGGATTTCAAAATGTCAAAGGTAAGAAATGCAGGAGCACTAAGTGTCCTTGATTATCGTTCAGAGCAGTCTTTGGCCGTTCCCATGGTGTTGTTTATAATGGCCATAATATATTTAATATCACCTGTGGATCTCATTCCGGATGTTCCCGTAATAGGTCATATTGACGATTTTTTTGTAACCGCAACAGCGACTCTTAATTTATTTCAGAAATGGCTTGAGAATACCAGTATGATTTTGTCTTCGATGCTGGGACTACTTAAATGGCTGGTAATATTTGCAGGCATAGGTGCTGTTTCGCTTGGTGGTATGGCTTTATGGGGAATTGCAAAAATATTTATGGGTTAAACATTCTTCATTTAACTTTAAAGGAGGAAAAGATTATGGACAAAGAGAAAGTATTAAGCAGCATTAATGAAGGATTCATTAAAAGAGGAGCGGCTGATGTCAAAGATGGTGATGTTCAAAAGGTAATGGATAGAGCAAGCGACATCAGGCATAAGGTCATCGACAGCAATCTGTTAAAAAGATTTGCCAAAGACGTAAAGCTGCTGATTGCGATGATTAAAGATTACTGGAATGGCATTTACCGGAAAATGCCATGGTGGGTCATTGCAGCGGTTGTTTTTGCGTTGCTGTACGTCCTCAACCCGATTGACCTGATACCTGATATTATTCCTGTTTTGGGATTGACGGATGATGCCGCGGTTTTGGCGCTATGTTTAGCGATGACTGAAAAAGATATCCACAAATACCAGATTTGGAAAAATAGAAACGCGCAAGGTGCGGAGGTTTAAATAATCATGGAAGCTGCAAATATTTTTCAAATTATGGGAACCACCGGTTCGCTGATTATGTGTGCGAGCTCTATTCCGCAGATACTGAAGACTTACAAGATGAAATGCGCCGACAACCTGAGCGGCTCTTACCTGGCTATTCTGATGATCGGGATGTCGCTTATTCTGCTCTATGCCCTGCACGTAAAAGATATCGTATTTATTATGGGGAATAGCATTTCGTTAACCCTGACGGCCATTCTGATTGCGCTCCGGCATAAATACAGCACAAGTGTCAGGCAAAGTGAAACATGAACATTAAAGTTGCTAAAAGAGAACAGGGAAAATGAAAAAAATAAATACCTTTTGTTTTGGAGAAATTAAATGATGTACGAATATTTGATTGATTCAAAAATAAAATATCCGTTTCTGATGTTTATCATGTTTATTTTTGAGCCGGAATTGTTTATTGCCATTATAGAATTTCTAATCCTCACAGTAAAAGAATTAATTTTGGAAGCATGTCTTTTTATTTTGAAGTCAGCACTTGTATGTATCATAAGGATAACTCACATATATAACCTGATTCTGGCTAAAAAACCGTTTTGGCTGGAACTGATTGACGATGTAAACGAAGCCACGATCGCGACCTTTTATGACGATCAATCCAAATGCATAACAGCCATTGGTCATAACGCTTTCAATGAAGATGATTTGGTAACAGTTGAGAAATATACTGACGAATTTGCTGCAAGAGCCGGACACGGCAAATGGGTTAAAATCTTTGAACAAGGCCTTCCAGGTGAATTAAAAGACATTGCAAATGACAAAATATATAAAAGGCAGTATTTTGAATAGAGGACACCATGAAAAAGAATTATGCAAAGAAAAGAAAAGCACAAATCGGTCAGGATGAAATAATGGCTCTATCATTCGGAGCATTGAATTTAGCCGACTACCTGACAACCAGAAGAATTTTGGACACCGGAGGTGAAGAATTAAATCCGATTGCCAATTATCTGATAAGAAAAAACTGCTTCGGCATCTTTAAAGCCGTATCGACGCTTGCTGGCATGGCTGCAATCTATATTGAGGAAGATCCTAAAATTACAAGCAAGGCATTGCTTGGATTTTATGGTTGTGTCGTTGCGCATAACATTAAGGAAATTATCCAACACGAAATGCAAAAAGACGAATTATAAATATTCCTCTTAAGAGGGATTGATAAGTGCTACAAATTATAGGAATATAATCACAAATGACATATAGAATACCTAAAAAGACATTAACCGATAAACTCCTCTCTTTGATCGGTAAACAAAGAGCTATTTACTTGCCTCCAGATGTTTATAAGAGATTTGGGCCATACGTTATTGTTCAGCCACAGATAGAATCAATTTGGCGGGCACTTTTCAGGCCTAAAAAGCAAGAACCTCCTGAAGGTTGGTTTTATCCTTTGGAGTAATATTTTCTAAAACCTATGAGGAAAGTTCGTTGTTTATGACGAAAATTGTTTTGATGAGGTTTTAAACTATGGAAGGCAAAAAGGAATTTTATAAGAAAGTAGAAGAAGCGTTGAAGTCAAAAGGATACGAATATTATGACGGCGACAGGGACATTCCCGGCAAGGGAAGGCAGCACGCAAATAAACCTGATTATATAGCTGTCAAAGATAATAAGGTTTATATCGGAGAAATAAAGTCTCCGGCTGAAGGTCCAAAGTCAGGTAGTTGGCGGCAGGTACAGAATAGTGATACGGAAGAATTCTCCGCTGTACGGATTGATATTGCCAAACGTGAAAAAGTAGGACTTCTATTGCCGGAAATAGGCGGACATATAATAATAATTCAAGGTCAGATTATGGACTATGTCCGTAAAATAGGCATTAACTTTGATTTGCCGGAATCAGTTTCCACCAAAATGGAAATCAGAATGGCCTATTCCATGCCGGAATCAGAAGAACAGAGTGTGGCAAAAGCTCTGGTAAAGTGTAAGAAAAAAGTATATGAAAAGATAAATACTGGAAACGGTTCAGTCTCTTATCTCTTTAGTTAAATCTGGGTATTTAGAAAAAAAAGGGTTCTAAATATGGATGGAACTCTAAGATATTGTGTTGTGAAGAAATACAAAGGCAAGTTAAAAAGAGAGCCTTCTTATACCCATCTGTTGTTTGTTCCGACGAGATATAAACAAAAGTTGTGTTTAGGAAGATAGGTGGTGTATCCACCGGTTGGTTGTTTCGCGACAGTCAGCCGGCCAAAAAATAAAAGGAAAGGATACACACACCATGAAGAAAGATAACGTAGTTAAGATAAATAATCCAGAGACTTTTATAGATGATCCCTTAACAGGGATATTACGACAAGGCGCCAGGGATTTATTAGCCCAGGCATTGGAGATGGAGATCGAGACTGTTTTAAATCAATATAAAGATTTAAAGGATCAAGGGGGTCATCAGCGCGTTGTGCGCAACGGATACTTACCCGAGCGTCAGATACAAACCGGTATTGGCCCGGTGTCCGTGGAAGCGCCCCGGATCAGAGATCGATCGCCCCAGCAATCGGAGCGGATAACATTCAGTTCAGCGCTTTTGCCGCCTTATCTTCGGAAAACCAGAAGCATGGAACAATTGATTCCCTGGTTGTATTTGAAAGGCGTTTCTACCGGGGACTTCAGCGAAGCATTGGCCGCCTTAGTGGGCAAAGATGCTTCGGGATTGTCGGCCCCGACGGTTGGTCGTCTCAAGACGGTTTGGCAGCAGGATTATCAGCAATGGCAGAAGCGCAGTCTTGAAGGAAAATGTTATGTCTATTTCTGGGTGGACGGCATTTACTGCAACGTACGCATGGATGATAAACAGTGCCTCCTGGTTATTATAGGTGCCACCGATAAGGGCGAGAAAGAACTGGTAGCTATAGAAGGTGGCTTTCGTGAAAGCGAGCTATCCTGGAAACAATTGTTGCTAGATCTGAAATCCAGAGGTCTGACCACCGCGCCTCAACTGGCAATTGGCGACGGGGCTCTGGGTTTCTGGAAAGCGTTAAGCAAAGTCTACGACGGTACCCGTTGGCAACGATGCTGGGTTCACAAAACGGCTAACGTGCTGAATAGTTTGCCCAAGAGCCTTCAAGCCCAAGCCAAGTCCAAGTTGCACCAGATTTGGCAGGCTGCAGGCAAGGATGAAGCCCAGCGCCACTTTGACGATTTCATGAAGACGTATGAAGCCAAATATCCCAAAGCGGTTCAATGTTTGGAAAAGGATCATGATGCTTTATTTACCTTTTATGATTTTCCTGCTGAACACTGGCGTCACATTCGGACCTCGAATCCGATTGAATCGACCTTTGCGACGGTTCGGTTGCGAACCCATAAAGTGAGAGGCTGTTTTTCAGCAAGCACTGTCCTCTCCATGGCGTTTAAATTATGTCAATGCGCTCAGAAAAGATGGATTCGATTACATCGTCCGGAGCGCCTGGCAGATGTTGTTAAGGGAGTGAAATTCGTTAATGGTATTGAAGAAAAACGGATCGCCGCCTAAATCCCATACACAACTATTGACAATAGCTCCAATCTGGAGGGTACTGACCACCTTTTCTATCTAACTGTCAAGTCAAGTCCGTCCTTGGACAGCTGATTTAATCATCTTTTCAAAAGATTTCTTGTTGAGAAGTTTCATCATTAATTCATGTGCTTCTATTTTATAATCTCTTTCTTGCTCCAAATAAGTTTTGTCGTTAAATCCTTTGGGAAAAATTTTCAGGAATCGTAATACCAGCTCGCTGATTGATTTGTATTGTATATCCTTGCCTTTGTCAGGCAGTCTGAGATTGTTCAATAGAGGGTGATCTGCTTCTTTGCCTTCAACTTTTTCCAATAAATCTAAATAGTCTTTTGTGAAATCCGCATAACCGTTCTTGTCTTTTTTGCTGACAAAAAAAATTACACAATAAGGTCCATCAAATTTCACGATTTGTCCCAACCCCCATTGTGTCATTTTTTTATGTTTGACACGGTCTCCTATTTTAAAATCCATTATTTCATCCTCTCATCGGTGTTTGTATTTCGATGTGTTGCAAATATCACTTCGCACCTCTTACTTTTAATCTCTTCCGGAAAGCCCTCGGCCTCTCATAATCCGGCAGCGACCAGATTCCTTTCCTGGTAGACTGTGCCTCGCGCTCTGCGGCAAGAAATTCTTCCCGGTATGGAGGCTTTAAATATTCCACAAAAGCCTCGGCGTATCCGTCCCTGATCATCTCCAGGTTTATGTTTCTGTCATCCAAATAAATCATGCCTACCATACGCCGGTATTTATCGATGTCAAGAATATCAACCTTTACTTTTTTATCCATGATTTTATTTGCCAGGGCGTTCATTGATTCTTCGCCATACGGTTGACCAGGTATATTGACATGACCTGTTTTGTTATTGATCTTGTCTGTCTCAGGTGCGTCTATACCGTATAGCCTGACTTTGAGTTTGGTTTGCTCTGGCGTTGTTAGGTGAGCTGTATCGCCATCGGATACTTTTGTTATTGTACCTGTTACTGTGCGGATGGCAGCTTTAGAAATGGGAATGCTGGTACACGCTAGAAAGAGAATTACGAATAATAAGATGATTGTTCTAAATAGAAATAATCGTGAATGCATTTTGAATGACCTTTGCAATAGATTCTAAGCGTTAATATCCGAAATTTATGTTTATAGTTTTGTTAACATAATACACTATTCATTTTTATTAAATAAAATACTATATGGCCCCCGAAACGGCTTTCTTTTTTATCAATCCTAAATAAAAGCCCGGTGAAACGGAATAAGGGTTTGGGTTAGCTATGGTGTTGTTTTGTCTTGACAGAGGCAGTAATGGTGGTATTCATTAATAAATGCCTCACATGACAGGTCAATTATTCAAATCTGCCGATGTTCAGGTTAGTCAATATATTTTTTCAAGCATGAAACTTTGGTTTATGACGGAAACTGCAAAGGAATATTACTGTCTTACATGGTTGAACATACCGTTGAACATTCCAAATGGGAAGAATCAAGAGAGATCGCATTAACAAGGGACAACCACCGCTGCAGAAAATGCAGTACAAAAGACAACCTTCATGTGCACCACCTCATACCGCGACATCTTGAAGGTTCTGATGATGCAGAGAACCTCATAACGCTTTGTGCGGCTTGCCATGCTGCAAAGCACCCCAGCTTGCAGGTATCTCTGTCAAAATCATTAATCGAAAAATGGGCATTGAAATTGGCGCGTATTCTGGATTTCTCAAACGAGATACCAACTGATATGGAGAAGGTCAAGACTGCTCTGAGTCTATTGGGCAAGGACCGTTTCCGCGAGGGGCAACTGGAAGTCGTTCTGGCTGCGCTGCGTAAAGAATCAATTCTCGTTGTCCGGCCTACAGGTTCAGGAAAATCACTTTGCTATCAGGTGCCGGCTTTGTTGAATAGCGGAACTGCCTATGTCTTTTCGCCGCTCAAGGCCCTCATGGTTGATCAGAGTGTCGGACTCCATGAAAATACCATTCCCGCCACATATATTAACAGTGATCTTACGCTTAAAGAAAAACGCTCCCGGTACCAGCTCCTTGAAAAAAAGGCGCTGAAGTTTCTTTTCCTGACCCCGGAAAGATTTGATCCCGTCAAAATTAAGAACGATGCCGAGATTGAAAACCTGGCACAAACACCCCCGAGTTATCTTGTTGTGGATGAGGCGCATTGCGTTGACCGGTGGGGCAATGATTTCCGCCCAAGCTATGGCAGACTTGCTGAAGTTAGAACACAATTAGGCAGTCCTCCAACACTGGCATTTACAGCCACAGCAGGAGTAAAAGCGCAGAAACGGATTCTTGCATCAATGGGCATCCCTGATGCAAAAGTATTTATTTCCGATGTTGACCGCCCCAATATTGCTCTAATCCGCCACACGCCGAAATCAATCAATGAAAGATACCAGATGATCAAAAAACTGATCGGCAGGAATGCCGGTAAATCAATGATTTTTGTACCCACCTTGAAAGTCGGGAAAGAAGTTCAACAAGGACTGGTTGAGATGGGTATTACAATACCTTTCTATCATTCGAGATTAAACGCCGTTGATCGTGATTTTTTAATGGGTCAATTTACGGGACGCATAAAACCGGAGGCAGACAATATCATCTGCACAAATGCATTCGGCATGGGTATCGACATTCCAAACGTCCATCTTGTCATTCATTGGACGCAGCCTGAATCCGTTGAAGATTACCTTCAGGAATTTGGAAGGGCCGGACGTGACGGCAAACCATCCATCGCATTGATTTTCAAATCAAGCAAAGACACAGATTTACGTTTTTTTATGGCTAAAATGACTGCTCAAGAGGCTGCAAAGAAAGGGCTGGATGTACAGGAGCACCTCAAAACCAAGATCGAGAGAATCCAAGAACTTGACCGCATGGTAAGAAATAAGCGACGCTGCTTCAGAAATCAGATAACTGATTATTTTAACGATGATAAAAACGGGAAACGAAAATCGATCGCAATGCGGATCATCGAATGGTTTCTATGCACGAAAAACAAAACGGCTAGATCAACAATTTGCTGCGACGCCTGCAATTCCAGGGAAGTTAAGCGGCTACTCGGGAATTAATCAATACCACTTAATAAAAATAATAGGACGGTCAAATAAGTGGGCTGCTTTTTCTCTGATTGATTTGAGTTGTATTGAAGTCTGTTTTAGCGAGGGCTCGCCTTCCCTTTACCAGTCTGGTTGTATAACTTTTCCGTTCTCGTCCCGTTCCGGCTGATACGCTTTCTCCAACGCTTCCGCTGTCCGAAATATGAATAGGTGACGACTCTCCTGCCAGGCTTCCCTTTCCGTCAAGCCCCCCCAGCATCAAGGTCTTCATTTCCATCAATGTCAGTTTGGCCGCCGCCTCGCTGCACTCCACGAGTGCCTTGTCCTCTACCATCTGCCGGTAGATTTCCGGATTTGTCACCTTCCAGTGCTCCCTTGCCTGTGCTGCCATCTGCGGAATGTTCATGGTTTAATCCCTCGGTTTCAGCCCCTGGGCTTTGTTGGACTTGTGAATTGCCCTTCTCAAATCTAACATTGTCTTTTCGTGAATTGATTTTAGTTCTTTTTTGTTCGATTTCTCGTGATCGCTCGTAGCGCTCTTTTCTGATTTCTCTAATTTGGATTTGTCTATCAAAAGCCACTTTTGGCCACGTATCTCAACTGGCCTAATCTCTAGTTTCACCTGAATAGCGTCAGTGCTTACTCCATTGCGGGGAATGCATAGTATTGAATAGCTGTAAATTTGATTTCTCATAAATTGATTGATCTTCGATTGTAGCGTTTCACCTGCGGCGAACATTACATCCCAAAGTCGGGCATCCTGCTCTTGATAAATCTGACGATCCGTATCTTCGTTGGACCATTCAACGTTTTCATACCAAACCGCACGGCTCAATGCGACAGGCGCTCCCAAAATAGCAAATCCCAATCCCACTTCTTCAGCCGAACGGGTAACAGCCAAGTAATCAGGGGCAACCCAGAATTCTTTCCGCCGAGCCATCACTGCCACTGCCTCAGCAACGCAATGGGGACAAAGAAGCCAGTCTGACTTGCTCTGTAGATATTGGTTCTTGAGAGCCGCCTCGGCTTCAGAACGGGGCATACCAGCATCGGTAAGCATCATAATATTAGTTTCATCAAGGCCGAACCCGTTGTCAAGCAAATAACTGAAGACATCTGGCGTTATGCGTTCTCCAGTTCGGGGTTTGATTGCTGTGTCGCAGACGTCACACCGCATTGTATTCATCCTCTCGCACATCCGTTAATCATTAAAACCTGTTCAGTCTTTTTTGTTATCTTTGGTTAAAAAACTTTGCAAGTTCACATGACTGCTTTTGTTCCTCAGTCAATTCGATTTCTTCCCATGTACCATCTGTATAGGCTGCCACAACATCGTGAGCATATATACTACCTGTCTCCGTGAAAGCACCAAATACTTTGGCAATTAATGTTAAGCCATCACAGTGTTTTTCAACAATAGCTTCCCAACCACTGCGCAGCTTTATCCTGGTTCCTTTTATGAGTTGGTCTATCCGTATTTTTTTATGTTCTTTTTTAGTAAAGGGATTATCTCCGGCATAAAGCTCATATAATGCAGCTATATCGACGTGACCTGATTTGCCCATAGTATTGAGAGCTGAAGCCATTTTAGGCCATTCTACGCTTGTTTCATTATTTAAAATAATACCAGCCGCAAAAAATAATTCTGGCCAACCATAGGTACGTTGCTCAGAGTTCGACATACTAATCCAAGTTTGGCAATCGAAACCGAGAAGTTCTTTTTTGCCCATATCCTGAAAACTGTTCAGTGCGTAAGCTAAAGTAATGTATGTTTTATGATTAATGAAATTTTGTTCGCTGAATTTGTTTATGAATTTTTCCATCCTCTGATTTGCAACAGCTATAGCGTGGCTGTCATTACACCATTTCTTAATAAACTCACTAAAACGTATTGCATAATCATCGCTTGTGCAGACATCTGATCCTTGAATGATATTATCCAAATCTGAAGAGCATACAAAAATATCACTATTACGCACTCTATCACGCCATAAATCATTTCTTACTGCCAATGCACCACAGCAAAGAAACAAGATTCCCCACATACCTAACTTCTCTGGATTGTAATTTTGGTCGAACTGCTTTGCTGCATCATGAATGGGCTTTAATTGCTGTGACTCAATTCCAAACATACATAACACCACGTGGTTGTAAATGAACTTGGTAAGTAAGTTAATATTTCTTAATTAGGATAATTATTTATATAACCAATGTTGCCAATAGTCAACAGAATAACATCTTCAATTCTGTTAAGTTTCTTCCAACAGGAGGCGAACTTGACAATCGAAGAGGCATTTGGAGAAGTAATTAGAGATCTCAGAAAATCAAATAACTTTTCACAGGAGAAACTCGCTGAGCGTAGTAATCTCGACCGGAGTTTCATTTCGCTGATCGAATGCGGCCACAAGCAGCCTTCGTTAATAACTATCTATCAACTCGCAAAGGCATTCAAACTTTCTGCGTCTAAATTATTAGCACTCACGGAAGAAAAAATCAAAAAGTAATTTCTTTCTGTAAGAATTAATTCGTTATTCTTGTTCAATATAAGTTGCGCTACAATCCACTATCAACAAAGTTATGCATTTTTTTCTTTTAAATAAAAAGAATAGTGATATTATTATAATTGATTCACTAAGATAAAAATCCAATATTATTTATTAACCTTCAATAAGACGAAATAATGTTCATGGAAAAACAGGTCATATCGAAACAGCGAGTTGCCGATCATGGCGAGGTGCTGACCGGGCAACGCGAGGTCAACGCCATGCTTGATCTGGTGAAGCAGGAAACAGAGCGGATTGACTCCCGTTTCCTTGAACCGGCTTGCGGCAACGGGAATTTTCTTGCTGTCATACTGGAACGGAAGTTGTTGGTTGTGGAAAAACGCTACGGAAAATCGCAATTGGATTTTGAGCGCTACGCAGTTCTGGCCGTGTCCTCAATTTACGGCATTGACATTCAGGAAGACAACGTCATCGAATGTCAGGGACGCTTGTATTCCGTCTTTGACGGTACATATACACGCTTGTTCAAGAAAAAAGCCAAGGACAAGTGCCGTGAGGCTGTCCGATTCATTCTCGGAAAGAACATTCTCTGTGGGAATGCTCTCACGCTCATGACGGAGGACACGCCCTCTCAACCGATCATCTTTGCCTATTGGGCGCTGGTAGGTGGCAAGTTCACACGCGCGGACTATGCCTTTCAAGATTTATCTCAACCAGGACCCGAAAGTATGCCAGATTTATTCGCGCAACAACGGGGCATCGTTGATCGTGACATCGGAGATAAGGGATTTATCCCTGAACCGATAAGAACCGACTACCCCCCTGTGCCTTATTGGGAGTTAAAAAATGTTAAATGAATCCAAGCACAACCCTGACGTTCTTTCCTGTATCGCCAATCTGAGCAGCGATGAGGTCTTCACCCCGCCGCAACTGGTGAATAAGATTCTTGATATGCTCCCCGAGAAGCTGTGGATCGATAAGAAGACTACATTCCTTGATCCAGGCTGCAAATCGGGCGTGTTCCTGCGGGAAATCGCCAAACGCCTCGACAAGGGACTGGAGGCGCAAATCCCCGACCGCCAAAAGCGGCTGAACCACATCTTCAAGAATCAGCTTTACGGACTTGCCATCACGGATCTAACCGCCCTGTTGTCGCGCCGGTCCGTGTATTGCTCCAAAACAGCCAACGGGAAGTATTCCGTTTGCGAGGCCTTCGACAACCCGCAGGGCAATATCCGTTTCGGGCGCGTGGAACATACCTGGGAGAATGGCCGTTGCGTGTATTGCAAGGCCAGCCAGGAGTCATACGACCGCGGTGTGGAGTTAGAAACCCACGCCTATGCCTTCATTCACGCAGATAACCTTGAGGAGATATTCAAAATGAAATTCGATGTCATTGTCAGCAATCCTCCGTATCAGTTGAGCGATGCGGGAGATAGTACCGGTTCATCACCCATATACAACAAATTTGTCGAACAGGCCAAGAAACTGAACCCGCGTTATCTGTCGATGATTATCCCGTCTCGTTGGTTTGCTGGGGGCAAGGGCTTGGATGACTTTCGTGATGCGATGCTCCATGATCACCACATTTCTCACCTAGTAGACTACCCAATCGCTTCCGATGTATTTCCCGGCGTGAAAGTTATTGGTGGCGTATGTTTTTTCCTGTGGGAACGTGATTACAAGGGTCATTGCCAGGTAACGACGCACATGAATGACAAACCGGATACAATGACGCGTCCCCTGGACGAATTTGACACGTTCGTCCGTTTTAACAAGGCCATTTCAATCCTCAAAAAAGTCGCTTCCAAAAAATATCCATCAATGAGCGATCAAGTGTCGCGGCAGAAACCGTTTGGCCTGCGTACATTCGTCAAGCCAGAGAAACAAGGTAGAGTCACTCTATATGCGAACAAGGCGGTGGGAAAGATCAACAAGTCGGAAATTACCGCTGGGACGGAAATGCTAAACAAATGGAAAGTGCTGATCTCAATGGCTTACGGCGAGGGCGGAGAAGCCCGGGAATATCCGCGAATGATAATCGGCAAGCCGATTATCGCCGCGCCGCCGAGTGCATGTACAGAAACATATCTAGTAGTCGGCGCTTACGGTTCCAGAAATGAAGCGGCGAATCTCGCATCTTATCTGCGAACCAAATTCCTCCGGCTTTTGGTGGGCCTCCGCAAGAATACGCAGCACATCACGAAAGATCGTTTTGCCTTTGTCCCGCGGCTCCCCCTGACAAAGAATTGGACGGACGACAAACTCTACGCGCATTTCGGACTTGTTGCAGACGAAATTGCCTTCATCGAGTCCATGATCCGCCCGATGGAGGCGAGCGATGAGTAACGTATTCTTCCCTCCACGCCCGGCCGCAAGGCCCACGATTTATGCCTACGAGGATACGAATCCGCAATACGCAGGCCTACTCAAGGTCGGCTACACGACTGTGGACGCAAAAAGCCGCGTGGCTCAACAATATCCAACGTTGCGGCCCGGCAAGCCGCCATACCGGATCATTCTGGAAGAGTCTGCCATGCGTAATGACGGTACGGTCTTCACCGATAATGACGTTCATCGGATGCTTCGTTTCAATGGTGTCAAAAACCCGGAAGGTGAGTGGTTCCGTTGCACGGCAAATCAAATCAGAGGCGCAATTATCGCAGTGCGCACCGGACAACTGAACGAAGAAAACCGCTCGTGGGATTTCAAGATGAGGCCGGAGCAGGTTGAGGCTGTCGAAAAGACGACAGCCTACTTTTCAAGTTGGCGCAAGGATAAGAACAACAAGAACAAGCCATCTCACTTTCTTTGGAATGCCAAGATGCGGTTCGGGAAGACCTTCGCCGCTTACCAGTTGGCCAAGAAAATGGGTTGGCGCAAGGTACTGGTCTTGACGTTCAAACCGGCGGTGCAAAGCGCCTGGGAAGAGGACTTGAAGTGTCACGTGGATTTCAAGGGCTGGCAGTTCATCAAGCCCGGCGGCCTGACCTACGAGCAGGTGGACAAGAAGAAGCCCTTAGTCTGCTTCGGTTCATTCCAGGACTACCTGGGCCGGAATCCCAGTACCGGTGGCATTAAGACCAAAAATGAATGGGTGCATACGACCAACTGGGATTGCGTAATTCTTGACGAGTACCACTATGGCGCATGGCGGGAAAACGCAAAGGAACTGTTTGAGGCAGAAGATGAGAGAGAGGTCGCGTTCGGCGAGGGCGAAGGCATTGAGGTCTTCGACGAAGAGATCATGCCTATCACTACGGACGGGTATCTTTACCTGTCCGGCACACCGTTTCGGGCTATCGCGTCCGGTGAGTTCATCGAGGAGCAAATCTTCAACTGGACCTATTCCGACGAGCAGCGTGCCAAACGTGACTGGAAGGGCCCTAATAACCCTTACGCCGCACTGCCCCGAATGGTGCTCCTGACCTATCAACTTCCTGATGCAATCCGGGAAATTGCCTTGCAGGGTGAGTTCAATGAGTTCGACTTGAACGTCTTCTTTTACGCCGAGGGTATCGGCGACCAGGCGAAGTTTCAATACGAGGAAGAAGTCCAGAAATGGTTGGACCTGATTCGCGGGTCATTCATGCCGACAAGCGTTGACAACCTGAAGCTCGGTGCGCAGAAGCCGCCGATGCCGTTCTCGGATGTGCGGCTACTGGGAGTGCTTTCGCATTCTTTCTGGTTCCTGCCAAGCGTCGCGGCCTGTCACGCCATGCGCAATCTGCTGGCAAAGAGGCAGAATCGCTTCTACCACGACTACAAGGTCATCGTGGCAGCGGGGAGCGCTGCCGGAATCGGCGTGGCGGCCTTATCGCCGGTGCTGAAGGCGATGAACGATCCCCTCACAAGCAAGACCATTACCTTATCTTGCGGAAAACTAACCACGGGTGTGACGGTGAAGCCGTGGACAGGCATTCTCATGTTGCGCAACTCATCAAGTCCGGAAATGTATTTTCAGGCAGCCTTCCGGGTGCAATCGCCTTGGACAGTGTGCAACCCCGACGGCACATCGCCGAACGTGGAACAGATTATCAAAGAGGAGTGCTACGTCTTCGACTTTGCCCCGGATCGGGCTTTACGGCAGATCGCTGACTACGGTTGCCGGTTGAATGTGAACGAGGATAACCCGGAAAAAAAGGTCGAGGAGTTCATCAGTTTCCTGCCGGTTCTGGCCTATGACGGCAGTTCGATGAAGCAAATTGACGCTGCCGGCATTCTCGATATGGCGATGAGTGGTACAACCGCAACCCTGCTTGCGCGGCGCTGGGAAAGCGCCTTGCTTGTGAATGTGGACAATGACACCTTGCGCCGCCTAATGAGCAACGAGAAGGCGATGGAAGCCCTAATGGGCATTGAGGGGTTCCGAAATCTAAATCAGGACATCGAGACAATCATCAATAAATCCGAAGCCGTGAAGAAGGCCCGTAAAGAGGCCAACGATGAAGAATTGTCTGCGAAGGAGAAGAAGGATCTTTCCGAGGAGGAAAAGGAATACAAGAGCAAACGCAAGGAGATTCAGGAAAAGCTCATCAAGTTCGCGACGCGGGTTCCCATCTTTATGTACCTGACCGACTATCGCGAGCGGACGCTGAAAGATGTGATTACGCAACTCGAACCGGGCTTGTTCAAGAAGGTAACAGGCCTGAATGTGAAAGACTTCGAGTTGCTGGTCAGCCTGGGAGTCTTCAACAGCAACCTAATGAATGATGCGGTTTATAAGTTCAAGAGATATGAAGATGCAAGTTTAGTTTATGCCGGCATTAATAAGCATCAAGGCGAAGACATCGGCCTCTACGATACGGTTTTGAGTCGCAAAGACTATCAGGCCACGTTCGTAAATGAAACCACTGACGGATCGCGCTGAACTGGATAAAATAGTTTTCGACGCGCTTAACATGACCTCGGAAGAGCGCAAGGACGTCTATCGCGCCGTCTGCCGCCTGGTCTGGAACCGCATCAGCAAAGTCAAAAGCGTATAAAACAAATATCAATAAAGAGAAGTTTTCTTACAATTACAGCTAATTAAGGAGAAAACAATTGAGATCAGATGATATTACCGTCCAGCAGTTATTCCAGGATCGAAGACAGTACATGGTGCCTTTTTATCAACGTGCTTATGTCTGGAATCGAACAAATCAATGGGAGCAGCTATGGGAAGATATTCGCGCCAAGGCTGACGCGAGATTATTAAACAACAAGACAATACCTCATTTCCTCGGTGCTGTTGTTTTAGATCCACAGCCACGGGCAGGATTAAAAGGCGTTGATACATTACATATTATTGATGGTCAACAGCGTCTTGTTACCTTACAGTTCATCTTAAAATCTATTTTATTACTACTGAAAGCAAACAACATAACATCAATAACAGAAATTGTTGCTGGCGCCTTAAAAAATAGTAATCCAGATACTATGTTGGATCCGTCTATAGAAGTCTTTAAAGTGTGGCCAACTTTTCGCGATCAGCGTGACTATAAGTATGTTCTTGAAACAGATAACAGGAATAAACTGAAAGATATTTTCCCGAAATGTTTTACGCAGAGAGGTGATCTGCGTAGAATCGGAGTCTTACATCCGCCTGCCCTTGAAGCGCTCTGGTATTTTACTGATTGTTTTGAAAAATGGATAGCACAAGGTACCCATGAAGAACTATCTCTTCGTTATGAAATGCTTGCGACGGCAATTTTACAAGATTTTAAAATAGTATCTATTGTTCTAGGCGAAGATGATGATGCACAGGTAATTTTTGAGACTCTCAATGGTCGTGGTGCGCGACTTTATGCAACTGACTTGATACGAAACTTTATCTTTATGAGAGCTGACAAAGAGGGAAGTAACTCTGAAGAACTTTACAATACACTTTGGTCACAGTTCGAGAGTGATTATTGGAATGAGGTACAGCGCCGCGGACGAATGAATAAGCCGAAACTAGAATGGTTCATACACTCAACATTGCAGGCAGAGTTACGCGAAGAAATTGATTTGGGTCGCCTTTATTTCGAGTATCGTCGTTACGTCTTTAATGACGCAGAAGCAAAGTCTGCGAGCTATCAATTGGCTATGCTTTCTAACTATGCTGAACATTACAAGGCTTTGGTTGACGGCAATGGCGATGACCCTATATCCAGATTTGGACAGCGTATAGCATCATTTGACATTACAACATTGCATCCTTTAGCTTTGATGATAGGTGTATCTTCATTGTCATCGGAAGCAAAAACAGAAATGCTGGATATTCTAGTATCCTATGTTGTCCGACGAGCTATTTGTGGTTTAACCGCAAAAAATTATAACAATGTTTTTGTCTCAGTTATGCGTAACCTCTCTCAAACAGTAATAGCGCCCGAATCACTAATAAAAATATTAGGAGATTTAAAAGGCGAAGCGTCTCGTTGGCCTAGGAATCTTGAATTTAAAAATGTTTGTACCAAGGGATCAATCTATCCGGACCGGTTAGAAGCAGGAAAAATGCGAGCAATACTTGCGGAAATTGAATTAGAATTGCGACAGACAACAAGAGTCGAAGACACTTTTGCTCAGAATCTAGGCCATCTTGATATTGATCATATACTTCCGAGATCTTGGTATGAACATTGGCCATTATTTGACAGTAGTCAAGCGACATGGCATGAAACTTATCAAATAAAGGCTAAAATACTTGCCGGACAGTCATTAAGTGAGAGAGAAAATGCTATATTGATGCGGGAAGAAAGCATTCAAACATTGGGCAATCTAACGCTTCTAAATCTTAGTGTTAATCGTGAAGCGCAAAATAAATCGTTTCAAGTTAAACGGGATTTATTACTTGCAAACACCAATCTCCGGCTTAACATTCCCTTGCTTGGCTTGAATGATTGGAATGAAGAGACTATTAAAAGACGTGGTGAATTATTGGCCGATGTGGCTATTAAAGTGTGGCCCGGACTAGCTGCTGAAGAATTAAATTGATTGGGAAATTACCTAAATAGGGTATATTAATTCTAAAGAACGGAAATGGAAAAGAATCAATCAGAAGCGCTATATATACAATACTTCAATGCAGTAGAAACGGTTAAGAAGCAGAATAAACTTACCAAAGAAGAAAAACTCAAGCAACTTCTGACACCCATAGTAGATCTTCAAGATTTTACCTCTGCCTCGAATAGGGAACACAAATTTGCTCGCGAAGATCATATTAATCTCAATGAAGAACTTGATCTATCTGCCCTTGAAAGTAAGTCTGAAGAATGGGATATATTGCCCAACTGGAAGTTAGAGCAATTAGGTATTCTTGATACCAGTGACGATATAATCTACGTCGATTACACGAAATTCTTGCCTCAAAGAAAATCCGTTGCCATATCGCCAGCAACTTCTAAAGTTCGTACATCCTTGCATGAATTATACAAAGATTGGCTACCTTATCTTGACCAGAACAGAATACAGAGTAAAAATTTATTAGATCAGGCCTTGGTCTGTTACACGATTAAAAGGGCACAAAACGGCGACAAACAAGCGAGCGATAAATTAATATCCCTGTATATAGGCAGAGCTGCAAGCAAAGAGACTTATAACAATGTACTGAAAATGTTAGTATCGCGAGGGAAAAATAAAAATGCATTACAGCAAATCACTTGGCCAAATAAACAAGGGGAAGAAGAACGAGACAATTATCCAAAAGGCAAAGTTTACAATTATGATGTGGACGACTTTCAACAAAATGCTAAAATCTATCTGGCATTCATCATAATGGGCTTCAGTCCGAAAAGCATATTGGATTCAATGACTAGGGAACCGGAATCGGAATTTCTTCATCTTCCCGAAGGAACTGTCGATGTGTTTCTCAATTATTTTGGCGAGTACATTCCTGGACTTGTTGAAAAATACGTCAAATATTTGGATGACGTGCAGGCAGCATTAAATGACAAAACCAATCCATTGAATCTCATTAAATTGACGGAATCAGCGGCTGATTTACTTGAATGCTTTAATATGAAGGAAGACGCGTCGCCGATAAATAAGATGGGTGCTTTTCTGAAAGACAATGCTCAGCTCATACAAATCGATCAAGTTATGGAAATATGGTTATTAATACTTCCGGTTATCATGAAGATTCCCGATGCAGTTGCGCCTTACTTTGACACCTTGTTTGATCCGTATACTCCAATAAGCACTGAAACGATCATAAAAGCAAGCGGTCAAAAACGGGCTTCACGTATTCTTTCTT
>Ga0208458_1001200_pt1 | contig 22550 bp, 25 predicted proteins | sample AD_UKC085_MetaG_FD_184432 | JGI IMG/M metagenome (GOLD analysis project Ga0208458, IMG submission 184432) | Active sludge microbial communities of municipal wastewater-treating anaerobic digesters from USA - AD_UKC085_MetaG (SPAdes) (version 2) | ecosystem: Engineered > Bioreactor > Anaerobic >... | reverse complement strand
CGATGGGAGCGCTTCATGAGGGTCATTTATCTCTTGTCCGCACTGCGAAAGAAAAAGCTGATTTCGTTGTAATGAGTATATTCGTCAATAGAATTCAGTTTAATGACAGCAATGATTTTGTTAATTACCCTAAGACTCTTGAAAATGATTTGAATCTTGCCCGCGAAAACGGCGTCGATCTTGTTTTTATTCCTGACGAGGATGAGATATATCACGACCATAAAACCTATGTTGATGTTGAAGGTCTTACCGATGAGCTTTGCGGCGCTCACAGACCGGGTCATTTCAGGGGAGTGTTTACAGTAGTCTCAAAGCTTTTTAATATTGTTCAGCCTGATATTGCCGTTTTCGGACAGAAGGATATTCAGCAGGCGGTATCAATTGAAAAGATGGTCAGTGATTTAAACTTTCCGATTGAAATAATAATTGCACCGATAATACGAGAGAATGACGGGCTTGCCAAAAGCTCGCGAAACGTCAGACTTGATGAAGCTCAAAGGCAAAACGCTGTAGCTATTTATACCGCTCTAGCTTCTGTTAAGAAAATGATTGAAGACGGTGTTTATGATTATCAGAAAATGTATCATGAGGCCGAAAAAATAATTCTGGAAGCAGGCGCTGAAAAAATTGATTACATAACTCTTGCTGATTATCATTCCCTCAGGCGCATTGACAGAATTAAACATAAGGCGGTTTTTGCTGTTGCCGCGTATTTCGGCGGAGTCCGCCTCATCGACAATATGATAATAGATTTTGACGGAGAAAAAATAAAATGCGTTCTTTGATTTTAGTTTTAACTGCTTTGGTTTTGTGTTCGTGCAATTCTGCTGATGATGTTTATAAAAAAGCAGCCGGGGCTTATGCAGAAAAGGACGCTGCGGCGTTTGAGAAATGTTTAAGCAGTTCAAGCTTAAGTAAAACTATTTCTGATGTCGAATTGATTAAGCACCTTTCTCCTGAAGCAAAAAAGGAACTGCAGGCCGGTTCAAAACATAAAATGAAAGATTCTTCAGTAAAGGAATATCTTTTATTTCAGATGAACGTGACGGGTGGAGACAATAGTTTTGAAGACCGATTCGGCAGTAAAATCAAAACCGTTTCTGTGAATGGGGACGAGGCTGAAGTCCTTAATGAAAACGGTGTTATTGTTAAACTGGTAAAAGAAAACGGCGAATGGAAAATTGATTTATAATATTATAATCAACAGGATGTTAAAATGAAAATATTATTTATCGGCGGAACGGGAACTATCAGCCGAGCCGTATCTGAAAAGGTTCTTGAAGAAGGTCATGAACTTTATCTGTTAAACCGGGGAAGCAGAAACAATGTTCTTCCCGATGGAGCTGTAATCATTAAAGCCGACATCAACAATGTTGATGAGGTATCTGAAAAAATCAAAGGCATGAGTTTTGACTGCGTTGCCGATTTTATCGCTTTTAAACCGGAAGATGTCGAACGCGATTATAATCTTTTTAAAGATAAAACAAGTCAGTATATTTTTGTAAGTTCCGCCTCTGCATATCAGAAGCCGGTCGGAAATTATCTTATAAATGAAGGAACACCTCTTTGCAATCCTTACTGGGAATATTCGCGCAATAAAATCGCATGCGAAGATCTCCTTCTTAAACTTTACAGGGAGAAGAATTTCCCTATTACAATTGTGCGTCCCAGTTATACATATGATGAAAGAAGCATTCCTCTCGCTGTTCACGGCAGAAACGGAAGTTATCAGATAATCAAGCGGATGATAGAAGGAAAGAAGGTGATAGTTCAGGGTGACGGAACATCGCTTTGGGTGATGACTAATAATAAGGATTTCGCGAAAGGCTTTACCGGACTCATCGGAAACATCCGCGCAATCGGCGAAGCTTTTCATATTACTTCTGATGAAGTGCTTACATGGAATCAGATATATTCCGCTCTTGCAAACGCTCTAGGTGTTGAATACAAGCCGTATTATGTGAGCTCGGATTTTCTTTCTAAATGCAGCAGTTATGATTTTACAGGGAGCCTGACCGGTGATAAATCCGCTTCAGTAGTTTTTGATAATTCAAAAATCAAGAAACTGGTTCCTTCGTTTTGTTCTACCATGCGCTTTGATCAGGGAATGCGTCTTGCTGTAGATTATATAATGAAACACGAAGAGTGCCGCAAAGAAGATGCGGAATTTGATAAATGGTGCGACAATGTCATTACCGTTTTGGATGAATCTGCCGAAAAATTAAAAAAGATGTAAGGAGGAACTATGTTTATTGCAGCTGTAATTTTGCTTTCGATATCTGTCATATTTTTCGGAGTATGGGTTCATGCGATGTTTGCGATGGTAAAACAGAAGAAGCCTGAATTTCAAAAAGTAGACAGAGAAACAAAAACTTCTAAAAGCTCTATCGGACTAACAGGTTTTTCCAAAGAAGTTTCATTTGTAAAAGAGAAGGGCTATGAAGCGGAGATGAAAGCCGGAATGACTTACGGAGAAATCGCTGAAGGAATAAAAAGAAAAGATCCGGCAGTGTTTCTGTTTCTGCGTATAATGATCGGTTTCGGTGTCGGTATTTTAGCCGGTCTTGCTTCAATAGGTTTGTTCGTAATAAATCATGGAAATTCGGACGGATATTTTATCCTCGGGGTTTCGGGTTTTTTTACATTTACATTTCTGTTTATAATAATAAATCAAAGTATAAAAAATAAAAAACAAGGATAAGTAGATTGATAAAAAGCGTCTCGTATGTCGGGATCGTTCCGACTACCCCCGCTATGGATGTGAAGTCCATAGCGTGAAAACTCAAAATTTCGAGTAGAGTTGAGCGCGAGATTTGTAATGATATCAAATATCTAAACGGACACGAAGTCCGACAAAGAATCGCTTCTCATCGCTTGGATGACGAAAAGAAACCGATTCAAGCGTGCGCCTTGTGAGCTCAAAGCCAGTCTCTTGCCAGTGTATCATGAAGATTCGAATACGGTGTAAGGTTAAGGCAGAAGGAAATTATATTGACATATGGCCGCCAAAACCAAAAATTTAATATCAATCAGGGATTCTGATTATTGGTGGTTACCGGTATTAAAGATATTTTCATTATTTTCGGGTCTCTATTTGCATTTGTTCTCATGATTGGCAAACTGGCAGAGAGAAACCGGACTCGCGAACGGACTTTGACTATATTGATACTTTTCAATATAGGAATATATCAGTTGATAAGTTATACCCTCTATTGCAATCCGGTAATTACAATCCCCGGAACAGAAAAGTGGACCTATATTCTTGAAGCAGCCGGATTTATGCTTTTTCTCATGCATGGTCCGCTTCATTACGGTTATTGCAATTCCGTTGTATCTCCATTGTCTCCGCTTCCAAAACATTACTGGCTTAATTTTCTTCCAGGTATTCTCTATGCTATGTCGTATATCCCTTTCGCTTACATGAGCAGCATTATGGCACCTGCATCAGAAGGTACTGCTCTTTTTTTAAAATGGCATGATAAAATATATCTGCTTTCGATAATTCTGACAGTCATTTCTTATGACAGTTATTTGCTGATATGTATAAAAAAAATATTTCCATATTTAAATATGTCTTCTGACAGAATTAAAATATTTAATGTTATGGCAGGTGTATATATTTTCGGGATGACTTTTGTTTCATTCTGGCCAATTGATATACTACTGAACCTTAATTTTACCGGTAAAGCCCGTATGGCAACATCCTTTTATATAATAATGATATACGCAATAAGCTGCAGGTATCCTGAGCGGATAATTTTATTAGATTCTGAAGCAAGGAAAAAAAAGTATCTGAATACTCAGTTGCAGGGGCTGAATGTTGATGAAATTATTAGAGAGCTGGATTCTCTTATGCGTAATAAAAAAATCTATAAAGGCAGGATCACTCTTCAGGACCTTGCTATACTGCTAAATATACGCCAGCATCAGCTTTCAGAAATACTTAATTCTTATATGAAGACAACTTTTTACAGTTACATCAATGACCTAAGAGTCGAAGAGGCGGGGAATCTACTGCATACAAGATCTGATTTGAAAATTATAGAAATCGCTTTTGACGTTGGTTATGATTCTCTATCGGTCTTTTACAAGGAATTTAAAAAAAGAACAGGATTATCCCCTGCAAAATTAAGAAATCAAAATCTGCATCAATAACTAATTCACTTTCTTTAACAAATTATTTCTTCATTTCTTATAAGTCCGGAAGACGGATTATTTGATTTATGAATACATATTTATGCCGTAAATAATATCCGGCATAAATATGTTTGAATGAGGGAAATATATGAAGTTAAAAAACAGAACAAATTATCTATCGAAATTTTTTGCACTGCTGCTGGTTGTTTCTTTCGCGTCATGCGGCGGAGGCGGAGATAGCGGTAGCGGAAATGGAGGTAATGACGGAGACGGAGATGGTTCACAGACGCCGGATAAACCTTGGGCCTATTCACTGAGTGCCGCGAATGATATCTCGTGCTTTTCCTCTACAGCCACAGACTCAAACGGAAATACCTACGTGGTGGGATATCTCAATAGAATAGATTCATTTACATTTGCCGGTACCAATGGCTCAACAGCAATGGTTTCAGGTGCATATTCAAACGGCAATAACGCGGTTATAGCAAAATACTCAGCTGACGGCTCCGTTGTATGGGCAAAATCGGTCAGCACGGGACCACTTGCTTCACAGTTCAAAGGTGTCACTGTTGACTCAGACGGAGATATTTATGCAGTAGGATATATCTCTGGAACCGGAAGCTACACCTTCGATGGTACCGGATCAACAGCAACAGTTTCAGGCGCGTCTGACTCTAACGCGGTTATAGTAAAATACTCATCAGACGGCTCTGCACTATGGGCAACATCGACAGCCATAGCGGCAAAAGGTTCAATGTTTAATACTGTCACCTCTGATTCGAATGGAAACATCTATGCGGCAGGGATGATATCTGGAACTGGTCTGTTTTCTTTTGCAGGCATCGACGGCTCAACAACAGTTATTGCTGCTAATGCGAAACGTGTCACTTTCGCTAATGCATTGATTGTGAAATATTCATCTGACGGCTCTGCGTTGTGGTCACAATCTGTCATTACCCCAAATGATGATGAATGGTCATCTTATAATGCGGTCAGTGCTGATTCGAGCGGCAATATCTACGCAGTAGGTTTTTTTATAGGAGAGAACCAGAACAGTTTTACTTTTACCGGATCCAACAGCTCAACAGCTGAGATCCCTGCAGTTGATTCTTCCGTTCGACTCACCTCATGCGATAACGCGGTTATAGTAAAATATGCTCCGGCGGCATCAGATAATTCTGTTGTCACTGTTGAATGGGCAAAAACACTAAGTTATGCGCAGTGGTCTTCGAATTTCACTGGATGCAGTGTTGATTCGGCCGGTAATATCTATGCCGTAGGTTTTTTCGGCGGGAATCAATCTTTTATGATCAATACAGTGAAATTTGATGGTTCCAACGGCTCAACGGTTTCTGTTACAGGCAGTACCATGTCGGGAAGTAATTCGATGTTAGTTAAATTCTCACCGGATGGTTCCGCACTTTGGGGAAAATCGGCCGCCAGCCCCGTTCAGAGTCAATCAGGGTTTTCCGGAATCAGCATTGATAAAAGCGACAATATCTATGTGGTCGGAACTATACGCGGATCGGATAACTTTGAGTTTGCCGGTCCCGATTCTTCAACGATAACCGTTGCGGGAAGCAGCTCAAGCAGCGATAATGCGGTGATTATAAAATACTCCTCAAACGGATATGCAACGCTTGCAAAATCGGTCAGCACAGGATCAGGTTCTTCAGGCTTCGCTCAGGCGAGTGTTGATCAAAGGGGCAATATCTGCGTAACAGGATTTATCAATGGAACTGACAGTTATACCTTTGACGCTTTCAATAACTCAACTGTAACAGTTGTAGGAGTACTGTCAGGCAAAAATCCGGTAATAGTGAAATATGTTCCATGATAAAGGTGATAGAAAATTATGAAGTTATACCCTAAATTTATGTTAAATTTTATATTAGACGTCGCACTGTCATTTATAGCCTTGTGGCGGAGGCGGCGATAGCAGCGGTACAGGTCCAGCTGTAGCATTTGATAATGCTGACACTGCCGGCCAGCATGTTATCGAGAAAAACTTTACTCTCGAATTTGACTGGGTGTGGAAAAGTTTATGACGTCAAGCAGTATCGCCGGCGCTGATGACTCAGGTATAATTGTTCAGTGTATGATTGAAAATGATATGATGCTTGAAATGCACAGGATCAAATTGAATATCGTTGTGGATATTTGCGCAAATATCCACAACACTTACTTTATTCGAAGTGCCTGGGGTACTTCGGGATTTCAACTTTGCATTTTGAATAATACCATCAGAACTCTTTCTTTCTGAACATCTTTATTCTTAACCATGGTTTCGTAGTCCTCATCATAATATTCGAGATCATATCCCGTGTTTTCAACTGCTATTTTTTTCTCATTCATGTAATCGAAGACTTTTTTGAACCAATCGGGATTAAGGTCGCGGGCGTTGACTTCAAAGGCGCAATATGTTCCCTGTTTTCTGGTAAATTGAAAATAGTTTTCATTACCTTCAAAACTGTTTACTGGAGCCAGAGGCGCATAGCTGAAACTCTCACTGGAATAATCAGTATCAATTGCCATGAAGTGTTCGTGCTTGTCGATGTATTTTATGTCGGCTTCACATACATCTTTATGAAGTTTTCCGAAATCTGTTTTATCTGCATCCTTGAACGGAATTGTTGTTTTAATTCCGGCGTATTTCTGTTCATTAAGCTGCAGTACTTCATGTTTTATCATTTAGAATTACCTCTTTTATTCATCAAATGGCAGATCGGTAAACAAATGTTAAGCTGAGTTATTATTTGGTCAAGTAATTATTGATGACTTTTCAATGTATTAAGAATCTATTATTCCCGAGAGTCAGGAGAACTCTCAAAGACTTCGTCTTTGGAATTTGTGTATTGCGTGGTGTCATGCAATACACAAAAGGTGCTCCGCACCTTTTAAATCCGTTTGTCCATTTCTTTTGCGTCGCCCAAAAGAAATGGACGTTATCCGAGCGCTGTTCCATCCGTGGGCGCTCGGACTTGCGTACATCCGTGTACGTTCGGAAAAGGGCGCCGCTGCGCGGTGCTTGTCGGGCGAATTCCTCGCACCGGCTCTGCCGGATGCTGCGGTCGCCCGTTGCGAGTCGCTTTTTGCAAACTTCCTGTTTGCGTTTGATGCGACTCGATGGCGGTTCTCCTACCGCCTTAGTGTCCGACTGCGTCGGACTTTTGAAAGCTTGTTTATTCATTCTTTTCTAGGGTATGAGTTTTGTTTTGAAGTTGACATGAGCTTAATTATTTAGCATAAAGATTGATATAAGGTTCAATTATATCAATCTTTATTCGAACCTCAGCACTATGCAATAATATTGCGAAGGTAACAATATGAATTTGCCAAAGTTTCATGAGACATTTAATCCAATTCTTTCAATATTAAAAGATGGTGAAATTATCCATCACAGAGAACTTTTAAAACGAGTCATAGCTGATTTTTATTCGACACTCCCTTTGGAATTACTTGAACAAAAAACAAAGTCAGGTGATATTCTTATAGAAAACAGAATAGCTTGGGGAAAATCATATTTGAAGAAAGGCGGTTATATTCATTATCCTGAACGAGGAATGGTGCAGATCACAGAAAAAGGAAAAGACGCATCAAAGAACAAAATTGATTTGAAAGATTTAGAAAATGAACATGACTTTTTAACTTTTTATAAAGAAGAATCGGCAAGTAATAACGATCATAATATTATAAGTAATTCATCCCCACAAGATTTAATTGATACAGGTTTTTCTGCAATTGAAATCCAGATAAAAAATGATTTATTAGAAAGATTGAAAACAATCGACCCTTATTATTTTGAAAAAGTAATTCTTATATTGCTGAAAAAGATGGGTTATGGAGATTTTATTGAAACTTCAAAAAGCGGAGACGGCGGGATTGATGGAATAATCAACGAAGACAAATTGGGATTGGATAAGATATATATTCAGGCAAAGCGATATAACGATAATAAAGTTCGTGAGAAAGAAATTCGAAATTTTATCGGCGCTATGAGTGGTGATACCAGTAAAGGCGTTTTTGTAACAACTTCAACATTTGATGATTCTGCTGTTAAAAAAGCGCATGATGCGCATCATACAATTATTCTAATAGATGGCAATAAACTTGTTCAATTGATGCATGAGTATAATGTCGGTGTTCAGATTAAAGATACTTATGAAATAAAAGAAATTGATGAAGATTTCTTTGAAAATAACTAATTCAAATGAAAATTATAAGTTAGTCCAATAACATGTCCAGTGATGCTTTTCATCATCATATTTTCTCTGGTCACAAACATTTACTCATGAGCCGTCCCATGATTTCTAATGAAATCATTTTTACAATAATAAATCTCCAGCATTCGGCTGTTTCCGTCCTTATGGTCTCCGAAAGGAGTCGAATAAAAAACATTGACTTTGCCGAAAGAAGAAAGAAAAGATTTGTCATCAAGCAAACCCTTTTCATGTTTATCAAGCAGTGAAATCCCGTCAATATTTTCGGTGAGACTTTCCGGATTATTCTGCATTGATGTTTGATCATCATGTTTTTTGCTGAATATATTATTGAACAAACCCATGAAGATAACTCCTTTCCGCGAAATAAAGTTGAAACATTTCCGAACCAAAAACGCCGACTTTCAGTTTGTAATTCTATTTAAGAGGTATTGTCAATGAACTTTTGATGTGACCTAATCGGATGCGAGTTTTCTGTAAAAAACATATTGCCGGAGAAGTAGTTTGATGGAGTAGGTGGAAGAGAAGGTTGAGCTAAATGGGAGAGGGAAGAGGGAGATCCCGATGATTCTTTAGCTTATGCAAATAAGAATAAGTTGTTTTATTTGTGATGAAAGTTCTGATTTTAGCATTGACAATTGATCTAAATGTATTATTAAAACTAAAATTATTTCAGGAGTAAATATTTTGAAAAACCTATTCTGTGTAACAGGCATCCTTATCCTTCTTTTTCTTCTTTCATGCAAACAAGCGAATTCTGAAGAAAGTCAAATCAAAGATGAAACGGTATATCAAAAGAAAGTACTTCCTGATAACTTTAATTATTCCCATGGAAAAAATGAGCCGTTACATTTCAGCATGAATTATGTTCATCCTCCAGTTTATATGAGTATGACAAAAAGTTCGGATAATGATCTGCCGCCGAAAGAGAAAATCTCAATATTAAATAAGGCCGGCGGATCAAAAAAAATTGAATCATATAGGCTCTACTTGGAAAGAAATTCCGATGATGAATTGAATCAATACCTTAAAGAAAATGTTTATTTGACGGACTTGAATAATGACGGATTAAAAGATATAGTAATATATTCTCATCCAATGTCTTTAGCTTCTCTTGAAATATTTTTGAATGATAAAAACGGTTTTTATAAAATACTATCTTATACAGGCGGATATGCAGAGATTAAATTTGATTTTATCATCGGTAATACAAATTATTTAATCGTAAATGATTCCGAATCGGGAGGCGGATTATTTTCCTACACCACCATCTATGAGATTTCTGATAAAAAAACATCCATTCATGAAAAACGTATTTATAATTATGAAACAATATTCCCGAAAGATTTTAACAGTTATATCAAAGCCCAAGTAATAAAGGATTCTGATATCTGGGCTGTTTATAATAAGCAAACAATTGAGGGTGAAGAAAAAAATATATATCGTTCGGCAAGTATTCCAAGCGGTAGTGTATGTTATATTCTTAATTCTCATAAAGAGGACGGCGTCGATTGGTTTTTCGGTATATTCCCTCATGATGCTGAGTATGTTGATTTAGAAAGTAAAAACGATGGATTTTCCGGCAAAACCTTTTATTACGGTTGGATAAAATCTGAAAATATTAAAAAAGATTAATAATAGCTTAGTGATATTTACAATCGGTTAAATAAAAATGATGGAACCAGGTGATGTGAGTACACGCTATGATCCGAAAAAGGTGTGGATTAGTGAGCTAATGTAAATGTTTAACCATGACTTTTTAAGAAACATAAATGCATTAAATCTGTATTTTTAAAATGTAATTAAACTATTATATTCTTCATCGCTTTTTAATTTTAGATTTTTATTCTGTTCTTCAATATATCTTCTTTGTATAACTTGAATGTGATAATTCTTTAACCATTCATACTTCTGTTTCACGCCATTATCTTCTGATTTCAATCCATGGTCGATTAAATCTTTATGAAGGTGTAAGAAGTCGCGATATTTTTTAAAGTCATCTTCAAACATACAGTACGCCGGTGCATAAGCATAATTTAAATAGCGCCCATGATTCTGATCGACTAAAGTTGATCCTTCTAAGAATGCATCTATGAATTCGTCTCTACTTAAAATAGATTTAGCAGCAGGATTAATTAATGGATCATTATCTATATATATTTTGGATCTTATGTAATCAATTACAGAGTTATCGATTTTAATAATAGGAGGATTTCCTTTTTTTTCTGCAATTTCATTTGCTTTTACAAGAGCGGGACCAAATATAATATCGTTCTCATCAAAAATGTTTCCTACTACAATACTTCCCCGACAAGTAATATTGTTAGTTCTTATTAGTTCAGTTTGAATCTCAATGCTTAGATTCTGGAATAAGTAGAGGATATCCTTTGTCCTTAACTCATTTAAGTGGAAAATTCGTATAGCGGTATCAGAAAACATTCTCCAACTATTGCCATCTGATAACACTGTTATTTTTTCCAAAGTTTTATAAATTGAATAAAGTCTATCAAAGGAAACTTCTGTAATTTCATTTTTAATTCCCAAAAGATCAATATAGATGACGATTGCTTCTGTATATTCATTATTCATGATGTGAATAATACTCCTTCTTGATATTAAAATAGTTTAAAACATAAAATTACAGAAAGGAAATTGAATCTGAAGTAAAAGAGCTATGCTTGCATTAGAAATTCAATTAGAAAATACAGCAAGTATAAAGCTAATAAATTTCGCCAATATTTTGTAATGTTCTATGGATTAAATTTAATTATTTCTAATTCCATTTGATTATTAATAATTCCAATTGTTTTTTTGTCACGAATATAATAACTGGAACCTTCTTCGATGTGTGCTATTACTCGGGACTCATTTGTTTCCAGATTAAGTAATTTTAAAACAGCTGTTTGTTTATCATTATTATTTAATTCAATGAAGAATAAGTGAGTAAAATCATCATCAATTTCAATTTTTGACTCATTGACAAGCAGCTCCGGAATTGAGATATCTCTAATTGAATCATCTGCTGTATCGACAATTTTAATTGTATTACATGTGAGCTGTGAAGGAGTATACATCAAGGCAATTTTAGTTGAAGACATTTTCAGAATAGAAATATTGCTGTTAAAGGTATACTTCTTTATTAACTTTGAATTTGAAGTAGAGACTATACTTATTGTTCCGCTTTCAGTAGAACTCTCGGTAATAATAACGACGTTTTTGTTGTCGATCGACGGTTGAAACCCGCAAACTGCCCCTTGATAAATTATTTTTTTATTTTTCCCAAATTTTATCGCCGATTGATTTGAAGGAATATCCTTTGGATTTGACCAAAATAATATCTGCCCAGCGCTATAATGTAATTGAACCAGATTTTCAGAGGAATAATTATTAATTGTACTGAAATGCTTTATGGGTCCCGAGTTTACATTGTAAACTTTAAATAAATCCATTTTATTGTTTCTTATCCGGCACAGGAAAAAAACAAAGTCATCATCATTTCTGTCTATAAATACATTAGAATATATTTGATCGTCTTTTGATATCGGATTAACTTTAGTTCCGGAAATTAAAATGCTTGTGCAAAAAAAAAGTAAAGACGGTAAAAGTAATAATTTCTTCTTAACAACTCCTTTATAATTCCACTGAATTGCTAACAAATCTGATATTATATCTTTTGTCAAATATCAATTAGATGAATACGTTTGATCATTAAAAATGTTGATTCGCATAATTTCGTAATACCATTTTGAGGTGGGTATTAATCCAAATACGAAATTATGGACAAATAATTGGAAATCGTAATTGTCATAAAAATTATAATTTTAATGGATCATATACATGCAAGTGGCAAACAGGAAAAACCCTCCTGCCACACCATAGGATATGCGGTTAATGCTTGAAGCAGAATCAGGAAAGATCCAAAGTGCGAAAGCACTTCGAATAAAGAAGAATGAGAGAAAAAAGAATTTAAAACGTCCGACGAAGTCGGACTCAACTCGGGCGACCGCAGCATCCGGCAAAGCCGGTGCGAGGAATTCGCCCGACAAAGAGCGTGAGGGGGTTGCAAAGGGGCGAGAGTCGGCGACTGAGACTTTCGCCCCTTTGATCTTCTGCATGAGACCATGCGAAACCGGATTTAAAGGTGTGAAACACCTTTTGTGTATTGCATGACACCATGCGAAAACCGGGCAAAGGGCGTGGAACGCCCTTTGAAAATTATTGTATGATCCATGCAGAAAAACAGATTCCAAAGGCGAAGCCTTTGAGTGTACTCCGACACTCGGAATCATCGAAGTCTTTGATTGTAACCCGACTCTCGGGAAAGGATTCCAAAGGCGTCAGCCTTATATTGTTGACATGAACTATAATAAAAGTTTTGAGTAATTTACTCAGGAGCCGTTCCATGATCTCTAATGAAATTATTTCTACCTTAATAAATCTTCAGCAATCGGCTGTCGCTTCGGGTAATCCTCCGTTCGCGGCAGTTATTATTGCCGGAGATAATATAATTTCAGCGTGCCATAATGTTTCGCGCTCTTCGGGCAATCCTCTCGAACATGCCGAGATGTCGGCCATCCAGTCGGCTATTAAGAATCACGGTTCTGCAATCCTCAAAGAATCGCATTTGATTTCTTCTAATGAACCTTGTCCGATGTGCATCGGCGCATGCATCTGGTCTGGCATCGCGAAGGTTTCTTATTTCATTTCACAGGAGCAGGTTGAAGCTGTCAGAGGTTGGGGGAAATTTATGCCGGCACGCAGTATCGCCGAAGCTGATGATTCGGACATTATTGTTGAAGGCCCGATTGCAAATGACATGATGCTTGAAATGCATCGTGATTTCTGGACAAGCGGAAATATTTCAGCGTTTAAGCATTCTATTCATCTGGCTGGCAGGTGAAAAAATAAGCACAAGAGCATAGAGTATGTTTTTGTTAAAATGTTATTAAAATCAATGGCGGGTGATTATGAATGAATCCATAGAAAATGTAATCTTTTCATGGAGCGGCGGCAAGGACAGTTCAATGGCTCTTTATGAAATACTTAATCAGAAAAAATACCAGGTCAGTGCGCTCCTGACGACTGTCTCTTCCCAGTTTGACAGAATAAGCATGCACGGGGTAAGAACTGTTCTTCTGGAACGACAGGCTGAAAGTCTCGGGTTGCCTCTTGAAAAAGTATTGGTTCCGTCAGGATCTTCAAATGAAGAATACGAAGCCGGTATGAGGGCAGTGCTGGATAAGTACCGCGCCAATGGTATTTCCAAAGTTGTTTTCGGGGATATTTTTCTCGAAGATCTTAAAAAATACAGGGAAGAAAAACTGTCTTTGCTGGATATGGAAGCAGTGTTTCCTTTATGGAAAAAAGACACGACTGAAATTGTTTCCTGCTGCGTGAATCTCGGTTTCAGAACAATTCTTACATGCGTTGATACTTCCGTTATTGATGGTGATTTCGCGGGAAGGATCATAGATGAACAGTTCATTTCTGAATTCCCGAATGATGCTGATATATGCGGCGAGAACGGAGAGTATCATTCGTTCGTATATTCGGGACCGATATTTAAAAAAGATATAAGCTTTTCCGTCGGAGAAAAAGTTCTGAGAGATAACAGATTCCGTTTTTGTGATCTAATTCCTGATTAGGAGTTTTCCGAATCTATTTGTCCGGTCCAACCCATGGATGGAATTTGCCGTAAAGAATGAACGGTATGGGTTTGCCTTACAAACTGCCGGACGGCACAGGAATGAACCCTGCAAAGCGATGCCTTAAATAAATGACCCAAAGTGCGAAAGCACTTCGAATAAAGAAGAATGAAATAAAAAAAACAAAAACGTCCGACGTAGTCGGACACAACTCGGGCGACCGCAGCATCCGGCAAAGCCGGTGCGAGGAATTCGCCCGAAAAGCACCGCGCAGCGGCGCCCTTTTCTTTCGTCCATTTCTTTTGGGCGACGCAAAAGAAATGGACAAACGGATTTAAAGGTGTGAAACACCTTTTGTGTATTGCATGACACCATGCAGCTACCGGATGAAGGGCGTGGAACGCCCTTTGAAAGTAACCCGATTCTCGTGGAAAGAATTTATAAGGCGAAACCTTGTTTAAAAATCTTTATGAACTTCATTTTCAATTGACATTAAAATTCAGTCAGATATATTTCAATTATATGAAAGGATATTTAATGTGGTTACTAAAGAGATGAAGACAGTAAATAAAACCGAATCCTCTGCATCAAAGGTTTCAGATAAATCCGCTAAAAAAAGATCAACTGATGGATCTTTGTCCCGCAGTGATTTGCCTAGGAAGGTTACTTCCTTAAGCGCGGCAAAAGCTGCGTCAAAAGTATTGCAAAATGCCAAAGCATCCGCAAAAATAAAAAAAGCGGCTGATTGCGCTATGCCGTCAAAAGTCAAATGAGTATCATAAATTATGAGCAATAATTACGATCATAGTGTTTTTATCAATGCTCCGTTTGACGAAACCTATCAGGAATTTTTGAACGCCATTACCTTTACAATCGCTTATTGCGGTTTTTTCCCGAGATGCGCGAAGGAAGCATATGACTCCGGAGAGATCCGTATCAGAAAAATAAATAATATAATCAAAGAATGCAAGTACGGTATCCATGATATATCATGTACCGGGCTGAATAAAAATTCACTGCCTCGGTTCAATATGCCTTTTGAGCTTGGATTATTTCTCGGAGCTAGATACTTCGGTTCAAAACCAGACAATAAAAAAGCATGTTTGATTTTGGATAAAACACCTTACCGCTACCAGCAGTTTATTTCCGATATCAGCGGTCAGGATATCAGTTATCATAATGAATCAAAACAGACTCTAATAAAACTCGTTCGTGACTGGCTGGCTCATTATACCAAACTAAATCTCGCGGGCGGCAGAACCGTGCTGAAAGATTATGACCGTTTTATTTCTGATCTGCCGGAGATGTGCGCCTTTCATAATAGAACTCCGGATGAACTGACTTATGTGGAATTCCGCAAACTTGCAATTGCATGGATTGATGAGCTGTTTAATCTGCGTTAGTATGTTATTGATTTTAAAAGGCAATATTATGAATAAAACAACAATTAGATTCCAGCAGGTCGGCGATGCTGAAAGATTTTGCGAAATTCTAAATAATGATAATTTTATTTATTTCTCAATCAGACCTTCAATCGAAGAAGAAAGAAAATATTTATCGCAGAATTTAAAAAGCAGAAAGAAGAACTTTGAATATAATTATACTATAATATATGATAAAAAAATCGCCGGTGCGATTGGAATTAAAATCAATCAGCATTCTACGCATATCGGTGAAATCGGATATTTTATCGATGAAAACTTCTGGAACAAGGGAATCGCTTCTAACGCGGTTAAGCTTATTGAAAAAATCGGATTTAATGAACTCAATCTTGAGCGCATTGAAATTGTGATGATGCCTGAAAATAAAGGAAGCATAAGAGTTGCGGAAAAATGCAATTATAAGAGAGAAGGGCTGCTTGCCGGTAGAATTTATAATAACGGAAAATATCATGATGCTTATATGTACGCAAAATTAAAGAATGAATATTCGCAAGCAGGCATAAACTGATAAGATTTTGTGTAAAGCTTGATTGAATCTTGCTTTATGATTTCAGTTTTAGTATCATTATGCTATAATACGCGGTATTATGTATCAAAAGGAGAAATTAAATGATTGCATCCGGACTTCGTTTGGCAAAATATTTTTTGATTTATTCTCTGTTTGCGCTTTTGGCTGTGATAATTCTTCTTATAGCAAAAGGCGGAGATTTAAGTTTTTTTGCAGGATTCATTCTTTATGTTACGGGAATGATTTCGTCATGTGTTTCTTTTATAATTTCGATAAGAACTTTGATTAAAAAGAAATATACTTCATCCGAACGGATTCCTCTATGTATTATTGCCGCTTTAAATGCACTCTATTTAATTTTAAGTTTAATATCTATATTGTTTGCTTTACTTCTTTTCTGTTCGTTCAGCCATTTATAAGAATAAAAAATCCAATTTGACTTAATCTTCCGGTCGGCACAACTATTACAATGATCAACAGGCATAACACAAATATCACACCTTCAGGCAAAACTGTTATTCTTCCGGGTGATATTCTTTCCGTTTTGGTTGAAAGAAAAAAGATACAGGAAGTTACTTTATCTGTTCTGGACAAGTTTTAAAAAAGTATATGATCGCGTTTATTTATTTACGTTGATTCGTTTTGATGTGAATCTTTTTCCGCTTTCATAAATAAAAACTTCTCCGCCGGATGCAACTTCTGTTTCCCCGTGAATCTCAAGCCATCCGCCTGAATTTAAAAGTTTTATTCTCTTTCCGTTGTATTCGTGTGTTTTATTGTCTGATGAATTTACGGGAACATGAGTGTGTCCGAAAAGAAAAGTTTCCGGTGCTGACGGAGCAGAAGCCTTATTGAAATCAGTTTCAAAGAGACGAAGCTCTTCAATTGATGAATCTATGTAATCATTGAATCGTTTTATTGTGTCAGCGTCTTTTTTTGATGTCAGATCCGAAATGTAATCCGAATTTCTGATTCTTCTCAGTCTTTTAACTGCCGAATCCGCTATAGCGTTATATATTATTTTTCTGATAAATTTCGGAAGCTTATGCGGAACGAGATACTCAAGCATTTCCAGGATGTATTTTCTTATTAAAACGCATTTTCCGCTTGTGATGTCTTTCTGCGTTTCAAGAATCGTTGCCGTAAAAGGTCCGGCCTGTCCAATGCCGGTTGAGCCGAGCTGGCAAAGCGGAAAATTTACTGCTACATAATCCTTCATGCAAAACGGATGCTGGATGTCTTTAATTATACGGAAAACTTCCGCAGTCATTGACCAGTATGATTCGAGATATTGCCCATGAGTCATTATAACGCTTTCATCGTCGGTGAAAAGATATACGTTCGGAAATGCGATTATAAAAGGAATGTACCCTGGAGTGCCGGGGATATTCTCCGCAATGAGATAGTCCAAAAACATTCCGCCATAAGGTTCTTCCGAAGAACGTTTACGTACTCCTGCGAGTTTTATTCTATCTTGAAAATTTACTCCTGTTCTGTCGTCAATAAAAAGCGGAACTGACATTTTAAAAGGTCTGACATTTTGATTTGAACTTAGCTGATTGATGACGTTTGACTGATATTCGATCGTGTCCCAGATGTTGTAGTCGTGATTTCCAGGAATATAAACAAATCTTTTAGCAATTTTTTCATTTCTAAGACGGGTAAAAAAGTATGCTCCCATGCGGTAAACATCGCCGTAATCATTTACGGCAAAATCCATTATATCTCCGAGAAAGATCAGATAATCGTTGTCTTTACCCAGAGCTTCGATCAGGCATGATAAATTGCAACCGTCAACGGGATTTCTTGACTTATCCAGTTTTACGAGTGTTGATTCAGGGTCTCCGATATGAGTGTCTGAAATTACAGCTAACTTCATGATAGACCGCCTTCATTTCCTTAAGTTTATGCGGAAGTCAGTTCCTTTATAGTTTGAAGAATTTCGCGTCTTCCGTTTTTATTAGTTGATGATGATAGAAAAATATCCTTTATGTCGATTTCAAGAGCTTCAGCTATAGTCTCAAGCGATTTCTTCTGTTCGGGCTTTTTGAGCTTGTCTGATTTAGTAGCGATTATAGCCGTAGGTATATTGAGTTCTGAAAGTTTGGTTATAATGCGGCGTTCTTCTTCCCCCGGCTTTCTTCTTGAGTCAACCAGCAGAAATATCGCTTTGAGATTATCGGATTCGGTAATAAATTTTTCAATCATGACTGCAAATTCCTCTTTAAGCTTTAGGGGAACTTTGGCGAATCCGTAACCGGGCAGATCTACCATCACCATTTCGTCATTTATGTTAAAGAAATTGATTTTCTGTGTCATTCCGGGTTTGTTTCCGACACGTACAAGGTCTTTGCGGTTTACGAGCATGTTAATTAATGAAGATTTTCCGCAGTTCGATCTTCCTATGAATGCAAAGTGGGGAAGGCTGATTCTGGGATAGTCTTTCGGATCTGTTGCGCTTTTTATATATTCAGCTTTTATTATTTTCATTATTTACCGTTGCTTTCATTATTATAGCATTTTCATTTCCGTAGTAGTTTTTCCGGCGTGCTATTTCGGTAAAGCCATTTTTATTATAAAATTTTACTGCCTGATTGTTTTCATTTACTTCAAGAAACACTTCACTGATTCCGTCCTCTGAAAGCGTATCGAACATGCGTTTTAATAATGCTCCGGCTAATCCTTTGTTCCTGAATTTTTCTTTTACCCCAATGCGTAAAAGTTCTGCTTCAAAACTGTTTTTTGAGTAAATTATACAGCCTGCGGATTCTCCATCTATTACAGCAATTTCGGAATAGTTAAGTCGATTTGCGATTGATTCTTCAATATTTTTAAGATTCCATGGCTTGCTGAAAACATTTTTTTCGATTTCTTCAATTATTGTTGCAGAGCGGGAGTCCGCTTTCATGAAAATAATATCACACATAGCATTCAGAGTGAATTGCCGATGATCTGAGTCAAGCATAATGTCCGGCCCGGAATGGCTCTTTCTAATACATTTTGCGAAAGCGGCAACAAAAAAACAAATTCAATAGCTTGAAAGAATTGGTATAAAAAACTCCAAAATGCAAACAATATGGCATTAAGTGTTTAAAAAATGAGTCATTATCATTGATTAATTCGGGTAAACCGGATAGACTCAAGATTTAAGAAATTTTTCCGACTGAACAGCCTAAAAATTATTCTTGACAAAAACATATTTCGGAACGAACTGGAAGGCAATCTGATGCACTTCAGATATATTTATCAATTTAAGGAGAATTTATATGAAGAGAGTGCTATCTGCTCTTGTTCTTCTCACGTTGGTACTTAGCGTTGCTTGTACTAAAAGAGAGAAACGCTCGGTAACTATGTGGTCGTTCGCGGCTAACAACGTTGAAGAATGGAAAAAGAGAAAAGCTGATATTGACCAGAAGTTCAACATCGATCTTCAGATCGAACTGGTTGCTCAGAACGCTTTCGTACAGAAGCTTCAGGCTGTTATGATGGACGGCAAGGGAGTTCCTGATATGATCGAGTGGATGATCGAAAACAACAGAATCCTTAACGCTGATCCTGAGAAGAGCTTTGTTCTTCCTCTTGATGAGTTCGTAAACGATTCTAAAGCTTTCAAAAATGTTGTACCTGGCCGTGTTGCTTGGGTAAAATATGGAGAGCACACTTACGGTCTTCCTCACGACGTTCACCCTGTAGTTCTTATCTACAATGACACTCTTTGGAAAAAAGCTGGTGTTGATGTAGAAAAGATCGAAACTTGGGATCAGTTTTTCGAAGAATCTAAAAAACTTACTGCAGCTAAAAAAGGCGGAAAATCTGTTAATTACGCTCTTCCTTCTGGAAACGGCGGACTTGGCGATACTATGTTCATGATTTGGCAGCAGACTGGTTCTAACATTCTCGCAAAAGACGGCAAACCATCTTTTACTTCTCCTGAATTTAAAGAATACGTAGCTAAATGGCTCGAGTGGCAGAAAACTGGTGCATTCACTATGTGGGATTGGGGTAATTTCAGTGCTCTTCTTAAAAACGGAACACTTTGCTCTTACACTTCTCCAGACTGGTGGGTTTCTCAGGTTGATGCTGCAGCTAAAGACGGGAAATTCCAGTTCAAAGCTCGCGCGCTTCCAGCTTATAAAGCCGGCGGCCCTGTGACTGCTTCTTGGGGTGGATCATTCCTTGCTATTCCTAAAGGTACTCAGGATGCAGAACGCATCTATGAAATCATGGAATACATGCAGTATGATGCAAGCGCAATCAAAGTTCGTTTCGAGGAAACTGGAATGCTTCCTCCTTTCTCTTCAGTTTGGGATGATGAAATCTTCAAAAAAGAAGATGCTCGTTTCGGTGGATTGAAACTTGGCGAACTTCAGGCTAACCTTGCTAAGAAAATGCCTTCAGTTAATACTGGTGACATTTTCTGGGATGCTCTTGGTGACTTCGGTCAGCAGTATACTGAACTTGCTTCAGGCAAAATCTCTCTTGATGATGCTTTGAAAAATGCTCAGGAAGCAGCTGAAAAGAGAATTAAGAAGTAATCTCTTCTACAGCAGATGTATAAACGGGGCGGCGAAAGCCGCTCTGTTTGTATAGAAAGGGACTACAAGGAGATATTAATGGCAGATTCAGTTGCTCAGAAAAAAAAACATAAACATAATAAGAATTACTGGCGGGAAGCTTTTAGCGGTTATTCATTGATAGCTCCTTTCATGCTTCTCCTTTTGATATTTAGTTTCTACACTTTTGCATATGGTTTTTACCAGAGTTTCAGAAGTTCACAGGGACTTAATCCAGGTGATTTTATCGGACTGGCGAACTATAAAGAAGTTCTCAGTTCACCAACGTTTTGGAAAGCGGTGAAAAACACTTTTGTTTTTACCGGCGGATGTCTTATAACACAGATTCCTGTAGCCTTTGTGCTTGCAGTTATCTTGAATAGCCTTCCTCTCAAGCGTGTTCAGTCGGCTCTTCGTGCGGCCTTCTTTCTTCCGGTATTGATTAATACTGTAGTTATTGCACTCTTGTTCAGAATGATATTTAATCCAGATCAAGGAATAATTAACTGGATACTCGGGCTTCTTCATTTACCTAATAGTTATAATTTTTTAATGGATTCACGTTTGACGATGCCTTTGCTTATCATTGTCTCCTTTTGGCAGTGGACAGGCTTTCACATGGTTTACTTTGTGTCGCAGCTTCAGACTATCGATCCTACTTTATATGAATCTGCAAAGATTGACGGAGCTGGAAGAGTTAAAACTCTTCTTCGTATAACCGTTCCAATGATGCGTCCGGCATTGACATTTGTAGTCGTGACTTCGGCTATCGGCGGACTCCAGCTTTTCGATCTTGTATTCATGCTGTTCCCTAATGCCACATACGGCCCCGGCGGTGCGGGAATGACTATGATCGCTCACATTTACGATCAGGGATTTTCTTCACACAGACTCGGTTATGCTGCAGCAGTAGGTTGGGTTGTTTTCTTTATAATTTTTATTTTCAGCTTGATTCAGCTAAAAGCTTTCGGCTTCGGTTCGAATGACGAATAATAGGAGTGTTGAAAATGTCAGTTCGTAAAAAAATAGCGGGAACGCTTTTATACAGATTCGGATTTAGAGATGCCAAGCTGACTGTTTTTGAATGGCTGGGAATTGGTTTTCTTTGTTTTATAGCTTTAATATATCTATATCCGCTTATCTGGATGTGTGATTCTTCTTTCAGACCTATGTTTGAAATATTCAATGTGCCGCCGGCTCTTTTTCAAAAGCCGATATGGCAATCAGTGCAGTCATATAGTGTAAGTTCATATGTTTCTGCATTTACAACGCATAATGTCGGCTTGGCATTCTTTATGTCGATTTTCGTAACATGTGCGGGTATCGCCTTAACATTATTAGTATGCTCTCTATGTGCATATGGTTTTGTTTATATGGATTTCCCAGGCAGAAAAATTCTTTTTATGGTTATTCTCGGAACAATGATGCTTCCAATGGCTACGATGATCGCGCCTGCTTACAGAGTAATATCAAAACTCGGTTTGGTAAACAATCCGCTCGGTATTATTCTGCCGTATGCAATGAGTGCCTTCGGAGTTTTCCTATTGAGACAGTTCTATATCAGAATTCCTTTCTCAATAGTAGAATCTGCGCGTGTTGACGGTGCAGGTCACTTGAAAATCTGGTGGAATATTATTCTTCCTCTTTCAAGACCGGCTCTTGCGGCTCTTGCGATTGTACAGTTCCGTGTAATCTGGAATGACTTCCTTATGCCGATGATTGTCTTGAGAAGTGAGCACTTTTTCACTTTGCCGATCAGAATTCTGCTCATTGACAGTATAAATTACAATAAACCTTATGATGTAATCATCACTGCAGGTTTTATAACCGCTCTTGTTCCTATGATAGTGTTTTTGATTTTTCAGAGACATTTTATTGAAGGTCTTACCGGCGGTGTTAAAGAATAGTAAATCAAAAATAATGGTTTATTATATTTGACAACAGACCACCCGTAAATGTACGGGTGGTCTTATATTATTAAAAAGGGATAATTAAATGAAATTCGGACATTTTGATGATGCTTCCCGGGAATATGTTATAACAAA
>Ga0208458_1001193_pt1 | contig 22626 bp, 13 predicted proteins | sample AD_UKC085_MetaG_FD_184432 | JGI IMG/M metagenome (GOLD analysis project Ga0208458, IMG submission 184432) | Active sludge microbial communities of municipal wastewater-treating anaerobic digesters from USA - AD_UKC085_MetaG (SPAdes) (version 2) | ecosystem: Engineered > Bioreactor > Anaerobic >... | reverse complement strand
AACCATCTGCAGGGTATGGCTGCCAGGGCCCAATTCAGTTGTCCGTATCCCGGCATCTAGACTATTGCCCATAGATAACATCAGCACGAACTACCCTGATAGCATTGCATCTATAGCTGCCGCCGCACGGGTAACAGACGCACTGACCCAAGATGTGCTCCTGGCGCCCATCGAGTCTTCGGTCATCCCCTTGCCCCATCAGATCCGTGCCCTTTCACGGGCCATTACCAGCGACCGCGTTCGTTATCTCCTTGCAGATGAGGTGGGGCTTGGAAAGACCATTGAAGCCGGTCTCATCATGAAGGAGCTCAAGATCAGGGGGCTTGTGAGGAAAACCCTCGTCATAGCACCAAAAGGGCTGGTCACGCAGTGGATCAGTGAAATGAACTTCCACTTCAATGAACCTTTTCACCTCGTCCTGCCTGAAGATATGAAGACATTAAAACGCCTGGCACCAATACTTGGAACCATGGATGAGAACTCGGGAGAACATGGCATTGAGACGGTATCTCCCAATGCATGGCGGATGTTTACCCAGGTCGTGGTGCCCATAGATTCAATAAAACCCATTGATCGACGTAGAGGGTGGACGAAGGAGCAAATAGAGAACCATAACCGGGAGAGGTACGAGGACATCATCTCAGCCGGGTGGGATCTTGTCATCGTTGATGAGGCACATCGTCTTGGCGGAAGCACTGAGCAGGTTGCCCGTTTCAAGCTGGGCATGGGTTTATCCGAAGCTTCTCCATATATCCTGTTTCTGACAGCAACTCCGCATCAGGGTAAGAGCGATGCCTTTCACAGGCTGATGTCTCTCATTGACCCCAAGGCTTTTCCTGACATGGACAGTGTCACCCGTGAACGAATAAAGCCCTATGTTATCCGTACAGAAAAACGAAAGGCCATTGATGCCGAGGGGAAGCCTCTCTTCAAGCCTCGATTGACACAGCTAGTCCCGGTGTCATGGGAAGATCGTCACCACGATCAACGGATCCTCTATGAGGCAGTCACTGAATACGTTCGGGTAGGATATAATCAGGCAATACAAGAAAAGCGAAGTTACATCGGTTTTCTCATGATCCTCATGCAACGTCTCGTGGTCTCAAGCACCAGGGCTATCAAAACAACTCTCGATAGGAGGATACAGGCGCTCGCGGCACCTGAAGAACAGTTGACCCTCTTTCCAGTCTCTTCCGAGGAGGACTGGGAGGACCTCGACGGCCAGGAACAAGTGGAAGCAATCTTGAGCTCTCGCTTCAAGGCCTTGAAGAATGAGCGCAGTGAGGTAAAGCTGCTTCTGGAAAAGGCAGCCCTGTGTGAACAGGCTGGTCCTGACGCCAAGGCGGAAACCCTCCTTGATTGGATCTACCGCCTCCAGGCCCAAGAAGGAGATCCTGAGCTAAAGGTTATTATCTTTACTGAATTTGTTCCCACCCAGGACATGTTGAAACAGTTCCTGACAGACCGTGGTTTCTCAGTCACTTGCCTCAATGGAACCATGGGTATGGATGAACGTAAGCGTGTCCAAGAAAACTTTGCCGGAAAAACCCGCATCCTTATTTCCACTGATGCCGGCGGAGAGGGATTGAACCTCCAGTTCTGCCATGTGGTGTTCAACTATGACATCCCATGGAACCCCATGCGCCTTGAACAGCGGATCGGGCGTGTTGACCGCATCGGTCAGAATCATCCCGTGCGTGCTATCAACTTCGTGTTTCAAGATTCCGTGGAACACCGGGTGCGAGAAGTTCTTGAGGAGAAATTGGAAGTTATCCTGCATGAGTTCGGGGTAGACAAGGCTGGGGATGTGCTCGACTCGGCACAGGCAGGGCGGATGTTTGAAGACCTGTACATGAAGGCTATTCTCAATCCGGAGGATGTTGACCGTTCCATTGAGACGATAATAGCAGAGTTTCAGGAACAGGTCAGGGAGGCACAGTCAACTTCTTCCATACTGGGCTCAACGGAAGCACTTGATCCGAGTGATGCGACGAGAGTTTTGACACATCCCATGCCCCACTGGATAGAACGCATGACCGTTGGTTATCTGGGGGCACATGGGGGCAAGGCTGAGAAAAAGAATAGATCCTGGTGCATAACGTGGCCTGATGGGGATGTGTATCCCGACGTTGTCTTCACTGCAAAGGATGCCGAGGATAATCCTGCAGCAAGACTCCTCACCATGGAGGATTCGAAGATACGCGGCCTAGCGGTGCAGCTTCCCTTCTTTGTCCCCGGACAGCTGATTCCGCTGGTCTTGGTTCCAGGCTTATCCGAAGAAGTCCGTGGGACGTGGTCTCTCTGGCGAATAGGAATCACCTCCATAGACTGGACACGGCGAAAGGTCCTGCCCTTGTTCCTCTCAGACAACGGCTCAGTCTATACCCAGACAGCGCGTCATGTCTGGGACCAGCTCCTTGTAAATGATGTTCAGGTGCATGAAATGCTTGGTACAAGGAAGTCACAGAGGTTACTCGATCAGTCGAAGGGAGTAGCCGAAGAATATGGCAAGCCCATCTTTGATACTCTTATCCATGAACATCATGCACGTATAAGATATGAGCAGGAGAAGGCGGACTATGCATTTGCCGCGCGTCGGAGGCTGATCGAAAGAATCGGCCTGCCCCAGGTACGGAACCACCGGTTGCATATTCTGGAGATGGAAATACGAACACTGAAAGATGAACTGGAAGAAAAGGCAAAGACCTACCCGGAAATGATCCCTCTCATGGTCATTCAGATCACTGGAGCCATGCATGGGTAGCTGGCGCGACATTATCTTTGCAGAGTTCACACCCCAGGTGGCCAAGCTCACCTTGGTAGCTGACCCGGACGGACTTCTCTTGGAAGAAGGGGTTCTGAGCGGCATCAAGGTACGGGGTTTTGAGCTTATCCCCTTTGAAGACCCGGTGGCATTCAGGTACTACTTTGAATCCAAGTTTCGGGTGCATTGGGATAGGGGAGAAGACACCTCATTGGTGGTTGCCTTGCATTCATCATCGGGTGATATTGAAACCCTTCCATACGACCTTCTCCAATCTGGAAGGAAATTACACTTTTCTCTTGGAAAGATCTTTCCGAACCTGAGCTACCCCATCATTGAAGGGCTTGGCAGAGAACATCTGGAGGCGCTCTACCGTGCCCAGGAAACACACAAACCCGACAAGCTTGGAGATAATGCAACCAAGGAATACATACTTCGACATGTATTTGGGATTGCCCCAGAGCTTATCAATCAGTCATCTGATCTCCTCAGGGTATTGATCCGCATTCACTATCGGACACAAAATATCCCTATCTTGTTGAATGAAAGGTTTATTCAGATACTTTCTCTCAATCCTGACTTCAATGATTGGCCTCTTGATAGTATCATCCCGAATAGGGAAGACTTCCTTGCCTTCCTTCAGGAACGATGGCCGGTATTTCTTGATCGCATGTACATTCACGGCGACGATACTGTCAAGGAACCAGCAGAAATACCATGGTTCAAGATAGCAGGGCCCAAAGACTTACCCTTCGAACATGATGATGTACGAGTACTCATCGATAATCTATTCCTTGAAGGTTCACTGCACGCTGTTCCACATCAGAGGGCTGCCGAACTGGCAAAGACATGGGCCGGGATCGGTATAAGAATAGATCCTAGCGCTGAGCGGATAAGGAGGATCGAGGGCCTCATTGATAGCATACACAGCTCTCTGCCATCTGATTGTGCCCCCCATGGGGACTGGATACAGACAGCTTTCCGGTGGGCCCATCTTGTCACCCTCCTGGTGGGATCTGACTATGGGATGTATCAAGGGATCCAGGAAAAAATTGATCTTCTTCGTCATAAAATGGATGATTTGTTTTCCATCTGGCTTCTGAATCGATATGCAGGACTGATCAACCTCCCACCCGTGCCACCGGTCATGGTGCATCATATACCAAGGTTTCTCTCTCGATTCGCTCTCATGCCGAAGCACGAGAAGGTCGCATTCATCCTGGTTGATGGCCTCGCCCTGGATCAGTGGTTGGCAATGCGTGAAGAAATCTCCTCTCATCAAGGACTATTCAATTTCCAGGAGGATGCTGTATTTGCATGGATTCCAACCATAACGGCAGTATCACGGCAAGCCGCCTTTGCGGGAAAGCCCCCGCTATATTTTCCCAAGAGTATTAGCTCCACAGAGAAAGAATCCTCGTTGTGGGCACAGTTTTGGGTGGATAATGGCTTGGCCCTTCAAGAAATTGCCTATCAGAAAGGACTTGGTGATGGGTCCATTGAATCAGTTCAGGAAGTCGTTGAGGGGACTCAGGTACGGATTATAGGACTTGTTGTGGATATAGTTGACAAGATAATGCACGGTATGGAACTCGGTACACCGGGCATGCACAACCAAGTACGTCAATGGACCAAGCAGGGCTTTCTTGCAGGGCTCTTGGATCTATTGCTGGATAACGGTTTTCAAGTCTTCCTTTCATCTGATCACGGGAATGTTGAGGCGAAGGGGATTGGCAAACCTCTTGAAGGGTCCATTGCGGATGTACGTGGTGAGCGTGTACGGATCTATTCGGATGAACCACTAAGAAACAAGGTTAAGGCACAATTCCCCGAAGCAATCTCGTGGCAGACAATTGGCCTTCCAGAGGATTATCTTCCATTGCTGGCCCCGAGTCGCACGGCTTTTGTGAAGGATGGTCATAAAATTCTCGGACATGGAAGTATTGCTATTGAGGAGTTGATCGTGCCTTTTGTACACATAAAGCGGAGGAATTCATGACGTTGGATTCAACCATGATAGGATTCAGCCAGCGCGTTCGTGTGGAATGGCTGCAGTATACGGCAAATCTTGTTCTCGCAGGAAATACGAAAGAAGAGATCTCAGCTGCTCTGCAGGTATACCTGAAAGATAAGCTGTCCGTAGGTGGTTCAGCTGTGCGCGGCAATCGGGAAAAGGCAATCACGATCCTGCTGAAGGTATGGGTCAACCCCAAGGACGAATTAAAGGGTTTTCAAAAGGCAGGCATCGATTTGTTGAGGGATCCTCCCAGAGAGTTCCATACAGCCGTTCATTGGGGAATGACCATGGCCACCTACCCATTCTGGGGTGCAGTCGCAGAACAGACAGGACGTCTCCTGCGTATTCAGGGCACCACCTCTGCGTCTCAGATCCAGCGGAGGGTTCGTGAACAGTTCGGTGAACGTGAAACAGTTTCACGGGCAGCCAGGAGGATTATTCGTTCATTTATTGATTGGGAGGTTTTGACTGAGACACAGCGAAAAGGGGTCTATCAGCAAGGCATGAATCTTAAGATCAATAATCCCATGCTGGTGGCATGGTTAATTGAAGCGCTGCTGCATGCACAATCAGATGGCAGTTCATCTCTCAAAGAGCTTCTTCATTCAACAACTATGTTCCCGTTCCAACTCATGCCCATCATGGCTGATAACCTGAGGTCTCTGTCACCTCGGCTTGAGGTACATAGGCATTCATTAGATGAAGATCTGGTGATCCTTCGAAAGGATACAATCTGATTTTTGAGTAAGGAAAATATGTAACAAAAAAACATGAGATTGATCGAGAGATAGTCCCATGCAAGATGAGCCTTCTAAAAATATGGTTCCATTTTCAGCCGGTGACTGGATAGTCGACAAAAACAATCCTGCACAGCCTGGCCAATATACCGGGAACTGGAGAACCGCAGGACCTCAGATTATGGTCCAACTGGCATTCCCGGGAGGCAGCTCGATGTATCGGCCCCTCTCCTGCCTTGAGGCAATGCAAAAGGTTGCTGAAACAATAGAAGACCGATTGATGGCAGGGCATTTTGGGAGAATGCGAGATCTGCAAAGACTTATCACTTATGAAAAACTCAAAGGCGTTCTCCATGAAGTAATATACTCAATGGAGGCTGCTCAAATTGATTTTTATCCCTACCAATTCAAGCCGGTTCTTAAATTCATCAATTCACCAACTGAACGCCTCATCATAGCTGATGAGGTAGGCTTAGGTAAAACAATAGAAGCTGCTCTTATCTGGATTGAATTACAAGCCAGGCGGCAGGCAAAACGATTACTGGTTGTGTGCCCCAAGATTTTGGCGGACAAGTGGCGCGATGAGCTAAGAACGAAATTTCTTCTTGATGCACGTATTGTTGATTTTCAAAGTTTGCAGCAGGAGATTGTTTATCTACAGACTGAAGGCCCTGGGCATTCATTCGCATTAATAGGCACATACACAGGTCTACGGCCACCTAAGGCAGAGCTCAAGTTTCTCAAAGTCCCACCTAACGAGCAGTCACTGAGTTCTGACAAGACAAACTTCTTGCGGGAGCTGCGATATTGGCAGTTGGGATTTGATCCTTTGGATCTCGTGATATTTGACGAAGCTCATTACATGCGAAACCCTGTGACAACGACTTTTCATCTTGGAGAGAGCCTCGCAGAAGCTGCTGGTGCGGTTCTCTGTGTGTCTGCAACACCTGTGAACAACAGCAATATAGATCTGCATAGCTTGCTTCGCCTGACCGATGAAAGCTTCTTTGAAACGCAGGGGATGTTTGAGGAACTCCTGGATGTCAACAGGCCTACGGTTCAGGCTAGCAATGCATTGTCACAAACCCCAATAAACATGCCCTTGCTGGAGTCAGCAGTAAAGGGCATGAGCACCAGTCCCTTCATCAAAAAATCCCCTTTGTTCAAACAGTTTATAGAAAGACTGGAATATCTGGATCCAACCGATAAAGCCCAACTTGCCAGATGTCAGGATCTTGTAGAAAAACTGAATCTGCTGGGCAATTACGTCAATCGAACACGCCGAGTTCAGGTCAAAGAAAATAGGCCAGTCAGGGACCCAATGGTTTTATCCGTTGAATACTCTAAAGAAGAAATGCAGCTTTATCAGGCAATTCTTCAGATTGTGAGGGCCAAATGCAGAAAAGACAATCGGCCGTTCCACGTTTTCCTAATACTTGGGTTACAGCTCAGGGCAGCAAGTTGCCTCCCCGCCTTAGTTAAAGAAATTCGTAATGGTCGTCTCGGTAATTTGGAAGATCTGTTTTATGAAGCAATTGGAGAGGAGATATACGACGATCTGAGTGAAAATGGAGATGGTGAAGAAATCAGCAGCACGGAGTTGGAAAAATTGATGCACTATGATTTTGAGAAAAATGACAGCAAGTATAACGAATTGAAACATGCGCTGACTGAACTGGTTCCAGATGAGAAGGTCGTCCTGTTTGCATATTATAGACCCACATTGGCGTACTTGCGGCATCGGTTAGTGGAAGATGGGATCAGCGTCACTGTGATCCACGGGGGGATACCAAACGAACGACGCTGGGAAGAAATCGAACGATTCAAAGACCCGCGGGGCCCTCGTGTCTTATTGTCCTCTGAAGTGGGTAGCGAGGGTATCGACTTACAGTTCTGCCGAGTGATTGTGAACTATGATCTGCCCTGGAATCCCATGCGCGTAGAACAGCGCATAGGACGTATTGATCGTGTGGGACAGAAAGCCAAGAGACTTTCTATAATAAATTTCAAGGTTCGCGGAACAATTGAGGAACGGCTCTATGACCGCCTGCATGCCAAGCTAGAACGTTTCGCTAACAGCTTGGGTGACCTGGAGGCAGTAATCGGGAAAGAAGTACAACGCCTCACTGTTGAGTTGCTGAGCAAAGAGCTTTTGCCTGAAGAAGAACTGAAACTGATGGAGCAATCTGAACGGGTGATTGAGGAACGCCTGCTTCAGATCCAGGCACTGGAAGAGTCAGGAGACGCACTCATAGCGCTTTCAGATTATGTGCAACGGAAGATCGAGGAAGACAGACAAAAAGGGCGATACCTTCAACCAAATGAGTTGGAAGATTATGTAACAGATTTCTTTGAACGGGAATTTCAAGGATGTGAGGTAAATCAAAATACCCCGGTCAATGGATGTATGCGGATACGCCTCAACAATCAGGCCCATCTCTCTCTGTCTGACTTTATTCGAGAGGATAAATCGCTTAGTGCCCGCCCTTTGAGGCAAAGTGAGTTTAACATTACTTTGAGACGCGAAGTGCTCCAAAAGCTTCCTTTAAGCCAACAGAAATCCATTCACTTCATCAACCACCTCTCTCCATTGATTCGCTGGATCACGAAGATAAACAGAGAGAGGTCTCACAGCTTTTTCGATGTGTCTGCGCTTCTCCTCGGACAGTCGTCACTTCCCCCTGGAGACTATTGTTATCGAATTGAAAGATGGAGACTGAAAGGTCTGTCGAACCGTGAAAACCTTGCATATGGCATTGTTAATTTGGGGAACAATTTCATCTACCCTCCTGATGAATCTGAACTTATTGTTCAACAGCTTTTGAGGCAAGGAAAAGACTGGGATTACGTTGACTATGACAGAGAAAAACTGACTCGATCACACAAGGAGCTAGAAGAAATAATGGCCGGGAGGTTCTCTATTGCAGTAGACGAGTTCATTGCAGAGAATGACACATCCTATCAAATAAAGACTCAGCGTGTGAAGAGCATATTTGATCGCCGCATAGAACAGGATAAACAGCGTCTTCGTACCTTACGAGAAGCTGGTCGTAGTCCTCGGGTGATCCACGCGACCGAAGGTCGTCTCGAGACAGGAGTCAGGAACAAAGAACAACGACTTCTAGAATTGGATGAAAAGGCTAAGGTTGACCTGGAACAAGCCCAAGTGGCAGCAGGTGTATTTCACGTCGTTTAATTGTCATATGATATGAGAGGTTTTTATTATGAATTGGTTTAGAAGATTTTGGTACAAACTATTTCAGAAGAAACAGCGAAAGACGGATATTAAGAAAACACCTCCTTTAACTGAAGAAGAAATAATAAAACTTCCCTTAGACACAACAACCACGGGTAATAAAGGAAAACCAGATATTGAGTCAAAACTGCCCTTACCTAAACATGTAACCGTTACGTCCATCCAAGATACAACAACTCCGGTTCACAAAAGATCAGATCCATATTTTGTTCAGCTTGGTTTTGACTTTGGGACATCCTATTCCAAGTGCATTTGTCGGGATATGATGAAAAACAAGGCATGGGTGCATATCTATTCTAAATCTCAGGATAAAGAGTTGCCCTTTTTAATTCCGAGCACGCTGGTCATTGAAAAAAATAATATATCACATGTAGCTGATACGAGTATTCATTATCCAGAAAATGGATTGTATCATATAAAGAATGCATTGGTTCTGGTAGCTGATGGGTGCATGGATCATCCATCCCTTGTTCCCTATCGCAATGCGGTAAAACTCAAAGAAACCAGTCAATACCCAGGGGTTATCGTGGCTTGTGCAGTTTACCTCTTAGCAGGTACTTTCGGTGAAATTCGAGAAAAGGTTCGCGAACGATTCCTTGGTTTTGGTTTACATCCCGAGGATTACATGTCTGTGAATCTGGCTGTTCCCGTTGAGGACGCACAAAAGCCCCAAGTTCATAGACTTTATAAACGCATCCTATCAGAAGCTTGGGGATTGGCTGACCAACTTGCAGGGCATCCAAAACTTCATTTATCGGAATTACAATCACTGAGAAAGAAGAACTGGGAGAACAGAGATCAAATTGATGATGCATGTTTTGTATACCCTGAAGTGAGTGCTAATGTTCAAGGATTTGTTCGTTCACGTGTTTCTAGCCCTGGTATATACATGTTTTCAGACACTGGTGGGGGTACGGTAGATCAGAGCATTTTCATATTCACAAGGCAGGATTATCAGGAACACCTATCCTATTTAGCAGGACGTGTTTTACCACTTGGATCCAGCATGATTGAACGGGTTGCTGCCGAAAAATGTGGAAAGACTGACTGTATGAGTCTTGAGGTCTGGAGAGAAAGGAAAGAAAGTGGTGAGGATGCTCCTGAACTTAAAGAAGCGAGAAGTTGGATTTATAAACAACTTGAACGAGGATCAGAAGGTACCCTGGCTTTGGCTAAAAAGAAATTATATGTTCCTGAGCAGCTCAGTGATATCCGTATTATTTTCGGGGGAGGTGGTCACTGTGATTATCCTTATAAAAAGGCTGTAATGATGCCATTCTCCGGACAACTATTTCGGAAAGCCTTTTCCCCAGATGTAATTGGGCTTCCAGTCCCTAAAGATATGGAATTACATGACCATGAAACAAAGTGGATGCGAAGACTTAATGTCGCCTATGGATTGTCGTTCGAGAGAAGTGAACTGGCGCCATTTACGTTTCCAAATGATATGAGCGATCCAAAACCTGAAGAGATATGGCGTTCACGCAGGATAATCCCTGATGCCCCCACAAAAGATATGTGTTAGATTTTTAAATACATTCGGAGGGATGACAATAATCAATCCGAGGAAGCAGTTCTATCATGTTGATTACCCATAACACCAGGATAGCAGAGCGCGCTGTATATAGAAAACATTATGATATTGAGATGAATGATAACTGAACATGAGCTTAGCCTAGTGTGGCGGTAGGACCACGTATTTAGTGTATAAGATTTGGAGGTGAGGGAACCATGATTATGAAGAAGCCGCCCCAGGAACTGATCGATGCATTCTTCCAGTGGTTCGAGCAGGACCCCCATACAAACAAGGAAGACTACTACCGCGACACGATCACCTTGGACCGCCTGTCTAACTTGTCAGAAGCTGACTTCATCGAATTCTTTTACACCTTTGCCCGTGAAGGGGGCCAGGTGCAGAGCGGTGGCCACAGGACGAGCGGTTCATTCCGCAAGACCATAACCGAGCAGTACCCACGGTTCCGCACCTTCGTCCTCAAGCCCTTTCACTCTGACTTTGACGAGGCAGAGTGGCTCAGGGGCATCCAGGGCTTCAAGTCCTTTGGCAAAGGCCTCGCAACCATCTATCTGAACCGGGTTGACAAGAGGCGTTTCCCCATCCTCAACAACAAAGCAGTGGATTCCCTGAAGCTGTTCGGCGTCACCCTTCCAGCGGATATCGTCAAGGGCTACCAGACCGTCCGTGATGCACACTGGCAGCTCATCACCTGGTATCCAAAGTTTGAAAATTTCTTTCGGACGGACGCGCTTGCGCAGTTCCTCATCGGAGAGAAGGTGGGACTGAAATGGCAAAAGGAGATTGAAACTATGCAAATTGAGCAAAATCGAATCCCCATCTGGAAGGTATCTCATGGCAGAGGTGATTTTAACGCAGAGCAACGTGAGACCTATCTGAAACAGCATACCGTCCATGTACATAAGGATACAAGGAGGGGGCAGGGCAAACATTTCACGGACGACATGAAGGAAGGTGATCTTTTCTACCTCTGTCATGGGAATGATGACGGGGTCCGCCTCTTCGGTCGTATCACGAGTGCTGCCACGACTTCCTCTCATGCACGGGGCTTTCGCCAGAGAAGCTACAAAGTGATTTTCCCGAGCGTCGATACCACAAAGAAATATACCGCAACAAAAAAGGGCTGGGCACCGAACTACAACTCCACGTGCATGCGAGTGCCTGATGAAGAACTCGGATTGTTTGAGTCAAACATCTTGGTGCCCTTCTTCAATAAACAGCTAAGTGAGATCCCCGGGTACCAACCTCCGAAGGGTCCACATAATCCACCCAAACCCCCAGAGATATCCCTCCCATCTAAAAACGTCATCCTGTACGGCCCCCCAGGCACCGGAAAGACCTATACTCTCCGTAACGAATATATGAAGCGTTTCACCGAGGAAGTGGCAGCCCTGAGCAAGGAGGATTTTGCTGTAGAACTTGTCACTGATCTTGCCTGGTGGCAGGTCATCACTATAGTGATGATGGATCTCAAAGAGGCCAAAGTCAGTCGTATCCTTGAACATCCTCTCATGCAGGCGCGTATACGGCGCGCTAATCACCGTACCCCGCGGGCAGCAATCTGGGGACACTTACAAATGCATACCAAAACAGGATGTGACAACGTCAGATATACGAGGCGTTATGAACCATTGCTTTTCTGGAAGGATGATAAGTCGGTCTGGTCCATAGACGAAGAGCTTGCTGCTGAGGAAGTACCGGAACTTGTGGAGATGCTGGAACGTTACAAGGGATACACGACTGCTCAGGGTGCTGTGGTGGAGCGTTTTGCATTCACCACCTTCCACCAGTCGTTTAGCTATGAGGATTTCGTCGAGGGTATCAAGCCGGTCATGTCAGAAGATGTGGCAGATGCCCTGGCCTACGAGGTGAAACCGGGGATCTTCAAGACCATGGTGCAAAAGGCGATGTCGGATCCTGATCATGACTATGCGCTCCTCATCGACGAAATAAGCCGGGGCAATGTGGCAAGCATCTTCGGTGAACTCATCGCTCTCATAGAGGATGACAAACGCCAAGGGGCGCCCAATGAACTCCGTGCACAACTACCTTATTCTCGAGAGGAGTTCATGGTGCCGGCCAACCTCTATATCATTGGGGCCATGAACACGGCAGATCGCAGCGTTGAGGCCCTGGATACAGCCCTGCGCAGACGCTTCACCTTTATACAGACTCCCCCGAAGTCAGGCCTCATCCAGCAGCCGACCGGCCTCGATGTAAACCTACAAGCGCTGCTCACCACCATGAATGCGCGGATTGAGAAGATCCTGGATAAGGATCATTGCATAGGCCACTCGTACTTCATGGGCATTGCGCAGCAGGCTGATCCCCTTGAAGAACTCCGAAAGATCTTTGCGCAGAAGATCCTGCCCTTGCTCGAGGAGTACTTCTATGGGGACCCGGCCAAGATCGGAATGGTACTCGGCAAAAGGTTTGTGAAACGAGGTGACTTGTCTATTACATTACTTGAAGGTGATTGGGAGATTGACGACTTCGAGGATCGGAAGGTCTATAGTATTATAGATCCCATGACCCTTCAGGAAGAGGATTTCCGTACCATCTATGAATGACATCATTCAGGTGTTCGAACACACCACCCTTTCTGTGAGGCATCCTTTCACCGAGGCCCACTTCAGGCGCCTCGTGCAGTACAACGAACGCCATGGGAACCGCTACTTTGATGTCGGTCTGAACCGCATCCATTTCCGGAACTACGTCGGGGTCATACAGGTCGGGAACCTCACCATCGAGATCCTGCCCAAGGCCGATCGGGAGCCAGAATCGAACGAGCAGAAGATGAAATGGCAGGGGGCCCTGATCGACATGCTCCGCCTTGTGGGGTTTATCAGGGTTGCGTCACTGTCCGATGCACGGTTGAGGCTGAGGCCATCGTCGTTGCTCGACATCTACTTTGAATCGTTCCTGGCACAGGTGGAAGAACTCGTTCATCACGGACTGGTCAGGAAATATCGCCAGACCTGCGGGAACCTTCCCGCCCTCAAGGGGCGCCTGCTCTTCCAGCAGCACCTGAGCAGGAACCTTGTCCACCGGGAACAGTTCTACACGGCCCATGTGTTCTATGACCGCAACAATCCCTTCAACCAGATCCTCAAGGTGGCGCTGAATGTGCTCATCAGGGTTTCATCCAGCCCTCACCTCGCTGCACTAGCGGAAAGCCTTTGTATCATGTTCGAGGACATAGACGACATCAATGTGACGGAGAAGACATTCTCCCGCCTCCGCTTTACGAGGAATACCGAGCGATACCGCAAGTCCATCCAGCTTGCCCGCCTGATCATCCTAAATTACATGCCCGATGTACGGAATGGCAGAGAGGATGTGCTGGCCATCCTGTTCGATATGAATGTCCTGTTTGAACGATACATCTATGCCCAGCTCAAGTGGGCGGAAGAGAAGGTTACTCCTCGGCATATCACATTTAAACCACAGGTCTCCCGACGGTTCTGGACAGCCAAAGGCATCCTGAAAACCATCAGACCGGATATCATCGCCCAAGTCAGTACGGAGAGCGGAAGCAAATGCATCGTTCTGGATACGAAATGGAAGATACCGTACAACGGCAAGCCAAGCGATGCAGACCTCCAGCAGATGCATGCATACAATATCCAGTTCGGGGCCTGTCACAGCTATCTCATTTATCCCAAAGTCAACACCATGACAGATCTTGAAGGAAGGTTTTCCAGGGGGGAGGTACTGCCTCAGTCTTACGATCACCAGTGCGGTATGTTTTTCTTGGAATTGTTTGACAAGGACAGACTCCGTAGAAACCTTGGCCAAGACATTATCGAAAGAATAACCTGCCTCGACTAACAGAATGAATCAATACGATCACACTTAGGAGGAATGATGATAGGCAAGTTAGAAAGAGTGTCATTGCGAGATGTTTGGAAGCATGAGGCTTTAGATTTTACAAAATGGCTTCAAGATAATATTGACGTTCTAAACGAAGTAATTGATCTGAATCTTTCCAATCCTGAAAGAGAGCAAACCGCAGGCGCTTTTAGTGTTGATCTTGTTGCGGAGGATGAGTCTGGAAATCCTGTAATTATCGAAAACCAGCTTGAGAAAAGTAATCATGACCACCTAGGAAAGATCTTAACATACTTGGTTGCGATGTCGGCAAAGACAGCCATTTGGATTGTGGCTGATCCCCGTCCAGAACATGTCAGTGCAATCACGTGGCTAAATGAATCGTCATCTGCAAACTTCTACCTACTAAAACTTGAGGCCATAAGGATTGGTGATTCACCCCCGGCTCCTTTACTAACTGTCATAGTAGGCCCAAGTGAAGAGGGAAAAGAGATTGGAAAGACTAAACAAGAAATTGCAGAACGTTATTTCATCAGGGAACACTTTTGGTCTCAGTTATTGGATCTGGCAAAGAAAAGAACCAAGCTGCATGCAAATATCTCCCCAGCTCAGCACGAGTGGCTAGGAACTAGTGCAGGGAAACCAGGGCTTTATTTCAATTATGTATTGAGGAAAAACGAAGCTCAAGTTGAGCTATATATCGATCGTGGTAAAGAGGGAGAAAAAGAGAATAAAGAGATATTCGATACGCTTTCTAACCATAAGGATGAGATTGAGAAAGCTTTTGGAGAACCACTTGAATGGCAAAGACTTGAGGGAAAACGTGCATGCAGGATAAGAAAAATCATTTTAATTGGCGGATATCGCGATAAGGAAGAAACCTGGCCCAAGATTCATGAGGCGATGGTTGATGCGATGGTACGACTAGAGAAATCTTTGATGCCGTATATCAACAAGCTGGGCAATTAGGTGAGAGAGTCAGCCGGGGGAGTCACACCCCAGCTGCTCGCAGAACCGGACGCGACCATCTCAGCTCATCCGGCTCCTATTGTTCGACCCTGAAGGGAGGCTCCGGCAAGTAGCCAGTGACAGAATAGTTACCTCATCTGATGATTCCACCAAAGATCGCAAAGAGAATGCCGCCGATACCAACGAAGAAATACGTTCCCACAAATAACCAATAACTGTTTGGGAAATCTTCCTTATGGATTTGGTGACCACCCTTGACACGGACAACCCTGTCTTCCAGGGCGCTCTTGCCGAAACACAAAAGGGCGATACTGACCAGAACGATCAAGAATCTCAAGGGAAGACTGCACATAGGACTTATTGTTTCCCCCTTTACCCGCGATAGAAAACCGACGGGCCGGAACGTCTCCCCCAGCGCTACTTCGATAGGGCTGGGTTCTTGAAGAACAAAATACTGGTCCCGCACTCCGTGCATTCACGGAAAAAACATGGTCCCTCTTTTCGGATGCGCTCCTTGTGGCCATTCCTGCAGAGGCTGACATCGATCGACGTGTTCTTTCCGCACGCATTACATTTGAAGTAATACCCGTACCTGCCATACTGCACGACCATGTCCGTACTGTCACAGTGCCTGCATCTGGGTTCCGGCCTTGACATCCGTGGCCTCAACACCCTGACCTTCGAGGGTTTCACGTTTTCACCGATGTAGGCCTTACTCGTGGATTCAGAGAGTCCAAACCTGGCCGCATAGTCGAACGTCGCGGGTCTGTGCAGCGAGATCAATCTGCGACCGATGTCCCTGACCGTCTCGGTCGACACGAACCGGGACAGGTTTATGACATCGACAAGGAAATTGTTTGCCTCGAACCGATCATCTATGGTCTTTTTCAGCACGTCAGCCTTGATGATGGTGCTTGTGTCGAGCCTGCCCGGTCTCACGATTACTGCCTCGGGAGACATGAGAACCATGGAGTGAAAGACCGGCGCGAGCTTCACGCCCATCCGGGAGGGCATGTCGATCTTCTTGAAGGCGTCTGTGAGGACAGCTATGTGCCTCTCGTTCTGTGCAAAAGGGGATTCCAGTCCTACATAACTTTTTGTGCGGTCGACCCATCTCAGGAAATCTCCATTTTCAGTGATTTTTATCTTCGAATGAAACCACTTCGTTTCCAAGACAAAGATATTGAGAGTCCGGTGGATAAGGAGATGATCGATCTGGGCAACACGATTGTTCACCTTCAACCTGAGATCGTGAATGACCATGGTGTTGTTGGAGGTCATGAAATCAAAGTCGATGAGGTAAGCTGCTTCTTTTTCGCCCTTGATTCCAGAACGGAGCAAGCCCAGCTCCTTCTTTATCCCGGGCTTCTTGTCTGGAGGCGCTGTGGCCAGGAGATGCTCGAGTTCAGAAATCTGTTTATCCTTGCTGTCCATTTTCTTGAGAATCATGATGAACCTCATTCTGTCAATTTTGGTTCTGCAAGATTACCTATCGTAAAAATATTTTGTTATGATTACCCCTCTGATCGACGAGATGGGGGGTCTTCCCATAATTCCCTGCAAGAATCTCCTCGTTCATCAGGACCGCGGATGGTCCTGATTCTCCCGCCTAGAATGTAATTTATATACTTACCGAACGGTCGCTCATCATATTGATTTCAATTAAATCAACCACTTAAAAAAATCATGCATTTTTCTTCGTAAAATATCGGGCCTTAAAACCGTAGAGGGGCAACCCACTCTATGGAGGAATGATATGCATCGAAAAAAGAGAAAGAAGTCGAACCAGAGACCAGTCGTCACCATCTGCGCAACCGACAGGGACGAGCAGTTCGTCATAAGAAAGTGTGCCTGGTATATCAAGGGGTTCCTGGATACCAGGAGAGATCTCGACAAGGAAACGCTGGAGCTGCTCCTGTATGTCCTCGGGGACACCATGGACCTGTTCGCTGTCTATCTTGGGGGCATGATGAACAGCGATGAACGCTCCGATTTCATCAACAGCCTGATGTTGACCAGGTCCGATGCGGATGATCACATAAAGGTCTATTATGATGCCATCGTCCAGTTCGACTCCCATGCCCAGCAGGAGATTCTCTCCCACCTGCAGCACGTTCTCGACGTGAAGATCGAGCAGTGCACGTGCCGGGGCATGTCTCAACTCAAAAAGAAGATCGGCCTGCTCAAGAGGCTTTTTTCACTGAACGAGCTGGAGGTTGAACTCTGCACGTTTATCCTGATCGTGACGTTCTGGGAAAAGATGGACGACTTTTTTGTTCACAGACTTGAATGCAACAGATTCTCGAACAGGAACATGCTGTCCCGCATCCTCAATGTGGAGCGGCACGAGCTCAACAGGGCCCTCCATGGGACCCTGTCCAGGATCAGCCTGTATTCCCTGGACGAGCACAATCTCTCTTTGAGCGACAGCTTCATGGAGTTCTTCAGCGACCAGAATTCCCGCAGCCTGAAGAGCTTTTTCTATGAGCGGATAAGGCCGAAAGCGATCCCCCTGGAATATCACCAGGTCGATGCACGCACCACGGAACACCTGGTAAAGCTCCTGAAAAAGAAATCGAAGACGCCGACGAACATCCTCATCTACGGGGACCCGGGAACCGGCAAGACCAGCTATGCCGTGGGGGTTGCACAGAAACTTGGCATTCCCACCTACCGGATCATGCCGAACATCGAGAGCCATGCAGAGAGCTGCCGGCTTGGTATCGCCGCCTGTCTGAACATGACCCATGGCGGGAAGGGTTCTCTCATCATCGTGGACGATGCGGACAGCACCCTCAACACCATCGGCTCCTTTTCCCACATGAAGGGGGCAAAGGACAAGGGGTGGCTCAACGAGCTCCTGGAGACCAAGGGGTCCCGGATCATCTGGATTGCCAATGCCATAGACCAGGTCGAGGAATCAGTGCTTCGCCGCTTCGCATACAGCATGGAGTTCAAGCCGTTCAACCAGAGGCAGCGCATTATGGTGTGGAAGACGGTGCTGGAGGCAAACAGGATCCCGGGCATCCTCCGGGCGGATCAGATCAATGACCTGGCAAAATCCCACAAGGTGAATCCCGGGGTCATCGATATGGCCGTGAAGAAGGCCCTGGATGTCTCAGGAAGAACAGAGAAATGTTTTCATGAGGCACTGGCAATGAATCTGAAGGCATCGAGCGCCCTCATCAATGGCGGAAGGTCCACCGTAAAAGGTGCCATTGAGAAAAACTACTCCCTGGACGGACTGAACATGGCAGGCGACATACAGGGTATGCTCCGTCAGATCAGATCGTTCGACAGACACCTGAGATCCTCCCGTGAACATGCCGGCTGCATGAACATACTGTTCTATGGCCCTCCAGGTACAGGCAAGAGCGAGCTTGCGCGGTACCTGGGCGAGCTCCTGCAGCGGGAGATCATATGCAGGAGACCCAGCGACATTCTGGATCCGTTTGTCGGCATGTCTGAGCGGAATATATGCCACATGTTTGAAGAGGCACAGAAGGATGAGGCTATCCTGATTGTGGATGAGGTTGACACTCTTCTCTTCAACCGTACAGGAGCACAGCAGTCATGGGAGATAAGCATGACCAACGAGTTCCTCACCAGCCTGGAGCGCTTCCAGGGGATCTTCATCGGCACCACGAACATGCTGACAAACCTCGACCATGCATCGATACGGAGGTTCCATCACAAAATCGGTTTTGACTACCTCACCCCGGACGGCAACGTAACATTCTATGAAAGGCTCCTGAGTCCGATCCTTGCCGAAGGACTGTCTGATGAGGACAGAACGACCCTGCGCCATATTCCCAACCTGGCTCCTGGAGATTTCAGGGTGGTGAGGGACCGGTACTGCTTCTGCCCTGCGGACGAGGTGCGAAACGGGACGCTCATCACTGAGCTAGAAAGGGAGGCTCAGCTAAAAGATTTGCATGCCAACAGGAGGAGGATCGGGTTCAATTAATTCTCAGATATGCTTACTCAATTTCCGATTAAGAATATGTGTGTCATAGAATATAAGGAGAAAATATGTTCGATCAAGTGAATGACGGCTACTGTCCGCAGTGTCTGCTCGACAGCAGGAGGGTTGCGCTGATGATCAATGCCGACGATATCTGGGAATGCCCAGACTGCAATCTTCAGCTCCACAACTGCAACTTTTTCTTCATGGCGGTGATGCGCAGGCGGGGTCATGGCGATCTGAAAAATATCAGTGCTGTTGGTCGGGTCAGGGGCAAGATCCTCACAAAGGCAGCTGTAGAGGATGAATTCAATGCGGACACTTCAGGGTTCAGAAGTGAAGATGATTTTAAAAGTTTTCTGAAAATTTTAGATCGGCAAGATTTGAATACATGGCCACTTACTGAGAATACAATAAAAATAGATTGGTCTCTCCAGAAGTTAAGAGATTATCTTAACAAGACCAACTCAGATCAGCTTTATTACTATGTTGTTGACACAGTTAAATATAGTGAGAGACCAAATAGACAAATTTATAATACTGGTTCTGCTCCAAATTTTCAGGGTGGTGTTATTACGTTATGCACTTGCAAACACTCAATGAGAGCAAAGGGCGATTTCAGCAAAGACGTATGGGTAGCTGGAATTTCTAGTTTGGAAGTCGGCCGCAAATGGGGAATAGCAGACAATATTCTTTTTTATCTTGGAAAGGTAAAGCATTCCTTTCAAAGCTATCGTGAACTGATTGATTATTTCAATGTCTTTAATCCCCAGATTCTTCATTTTAAAAATGCATGCCTTAACAAGAGAGGTGATGTTTATATACCAAGAAAAGATGCGACAGATTATTTTGATCCAAATCAGTATGAAAATCCTTGTTTAGATCATGTTCACAATAAGCAAAACACTTGGTATTATGACGTTAAAAAATACATTTCTGCAAATGGCCACTTAACATATCAGAAATATTTGTTATTTGATGAGAATTTCAGCTTTGCATGGAACAAAAAAGCTATCCGTTTAGACAGGGGGTGCAATTTCTCAGGCAACAAAAAGGCTGCTATAACGTCTGGGTGTAAGCATGTTATTTTACAAGAATTCATAGGTGCATTGAAAGAAGTATAAAGGAGATCAGCATGAAAGGTATTCTAGTCAGAGTCGCGATAGATAGTACTTGCGGTTATTGGAATGGCCCTTATGATCCTCAATCTGGTGAATTTGTCTATGTACCTATTCCTGAAAATCCAAGCAGACTGCATCCTCATTTAACACGCAAGTATGAAGAAATGAGTCCATTCTTACAAGAAGTTGGACTATCGTTACCAAAGCACTTAAAATCAAACCCCATGCATCTTGACCCAGATTTCGAAATGCTAACATATGGTGATACACATCCTCGCTCAGTACCTCTCAAAAACATGAGAAAAAATGATTTTATTGTCTTTTACGCTGGCCTTCGCTCGCTTGATAGCAATTATAATCAACTTGTCTATGCACTGATTGGATTTTATTGGGTAAATGAGGTTATTAGAGCTGTAGATGTTCCAGAAACTCGCTGGCATGAGAATGCACATACTCGAAGAGTCGCTAGTAATTCTGATATCATTATTCGAGCAGCCAAGGAGGGATCTGGGCGATTGACTAAGGCTGTTCCTATTGGCGAGTTTCGTAACAAAGCCTATCGGGTACGTAATGATATTTTGAATAAGTGGGGAGGATTAAATGTTAAAGATGGTTATCTCCAAAGAAGTGCCAGATTGCCAGAGTTCAGTAATCCTTCCAGTTTTATTAAATGGTGGGATGAATTAGGAGTAAGACTTATCAACAGAAACAATTAAGTATACATTGATGTACTCGGAACAATGTATCAGTATCAAATTGTTTTGTTGCAATAGAAGGTTATTCAATGCCTAAACTTCGATACCTTACAAAAACCAGGTACAAGCTTGGCCTCGACTGTCCCACCAAGCTCTTCTACACCGGCAAGCCTGAATATCCCGACCAATGTGACGAGGATGCATTCCTCGCTGCCCTGGCCGAAGGTGGGTTCCAAGTCGGGGAGCTCGCACGGCAATACTACAAGGGTGGTATCACCATCGACACTCTTGACTACGATGAAGCCTTAGCAATGACAAAAGACCTGATGAAGCGGGACAAGGTCATCATGTACGAACCCGCATTCAGGTACGATAACCTCTTCATCCGCATCGACATCCTGGTGAAGGACGGCAACAACCTCCGCCTCATCGAGGTCAAATCAAAATCGTATGACAGCAATGAAGACAATTCCTTCCTGAAGAAGAATGGTGAAATATCTTCAGGTTGGGAACCTTACCTGCATGATGTTGCCTTTCAGAAATATGTATTGCAGAAGGCATGTCCCGGTTACACGGTACACTCATACCTCATGATGGCGGACAAGAACGCCCCTTGCCCCACGGATGGCCTCAACCAGAAGTTCCGCATCACGAAAGACTCGACCAACAGGAAAGGCGTCGTGGTCTCATCGACGCTCAACGACGAAGACCTGGGCAGGAGAATTCTCATCGAGGTCCCGGTGGATGACTATGTTTATATTATCCACCAGGGCACCTACGATGCCGGCGGCAGCGAGGTGAGCTTTGCCGGTCTCATCGACTATCTTTCAACTCATTATGAAAAGGACAAAAAGATCCAGCCCGAGATCAAGGCGAGGTGCGGAGGATGCGAGTTCAGATGTTCAGCGGACCAGGAGGCTTCAGGGCTGAAGTGCGGCTTCAAGGAATGCTGGAAAGAAGTCCTGAAATGGACGGACAGTGACTTCGATGAGCCGAGCGTACTGGAACTGTGGAGATCGCGAAAGAAGGATGCGTACATCAGCTCGGGCAAGATCAAGCTGAAGGATCTTGAACAACACGATGTTGATCCAGTCCCAGGAAGCACCATGGGGCTGTCTGCTTCGGAGAGACAGTGGCTCCAGGTGGAAAAGGTGAAAAACAAAGAAGCCTCGGTTTACCTTGATAAGGTCGGCATGAAGGCGGAAATGGATACATGGACCTACCCCCTGCATCACATCGATTTCGAGACATCCATGGTGGCGATTCCCTTCAACAAAGGGAGAAAGCCGTACGAGGGCATCATCTTCCAGTTCTCCCATCACGTGATCAAAGAGGACGGAACGATCGAACATGCCGGCCAGTACCTCAACGCCGTTCCCGGTGTTTTCCCCAACTATGCCACCGTGCGGGATCTGAAGAAGCAGCTTGAAAAAGATGATGGAACGATCTTTAGGTATGCCACCCACGAGAACACGTATCTTGTGTTTGTGCATAACCAGCTCCTCGATGACCCGAACCCGCCTGCTGACAGGGATGAGCTGTGTGAGTTCATCAGGTCCATCACAACATCCAAGCAATGGCATGGAAAGCGTTCCATGGTGGATCTCTGCGAGCTAGTGAGGAAATTGTCAATGGGCATGAAAAAGTAGGCCAAAAATCTGCATGAGAATTAGGCCACATGATCACTGTCCCTGTTCATAGGATTTCTCTCCTTCCTTTGGTAGTTTTCCCTTAAGGC
>Ga0208458_1001187_pt1 | contig 22703 bp, 18 predicted proteins | sample AD_UKC085_MetaG_FD_184432 | JGI IMG/M metagenome (GOLD analysis project Ga0208458, IMG submission 184432) | Active sludge microbial communities of municipal wastewater-treating anaerobic digesters from USA - AD_UKC085_MetaG (SPAdes) (version 2) | ecosystem: Engineered > Bioreactor > Anaerobic >... | reverse complement strand
ACGATCCCTGTCGGAGAGGAGAGCGCGCTCATTTCCGTCGAGGCGTTGTACGACGACTTGGCTGAGTTCGACGAGACGGTGACGCTGACGCTGGAGTTGACGGGCGAGTACCTGATCGATCCGGCTTATTGCGAAGCCACGGTGACCATTCAATGCAACGCGTTCGTGGCAGTAGCGGAACTCGACGGACCGGTGGGCATTGATTACCACGGGCCGCTCAACTCGCTGATCGTGTCGTACAACTATGCGACGGGCGGCAATCCTCGAAACTTCGCCCGGATCGACAGCAACGGCCAAGTGACGCCTTGGTCGTTGGTGTCCAATCTGCTTGAGGAAGTCAAGGTCGCGACCGCCAAACAGACGGCCAGCGGGTGGCAGCAAGGCCAACTGTACTTCGGCTTGGGGATCGGCGCGGGGGCGGAGGGCGAGATCGGCCAGGTGTCGACCGACGGGACAGGTGTGACGCTGAACTGGGCGGATCTGCCGCTACCGCCGGGAGAGTTCTTCCGTGGAAGCCTTGCTTTCGATCAAACCGGCATTCTCGGCGGGGACCTGATCGCGGTCACTGGTGGGCCCGACGAGCAGGCGGGGCACGCCAGGTCTGGCGGGTCGACTCGGCTGGAGCACCGACGCTCATTGCGTCGATTGGAACCGGCCACTTGGAAGGCGTGGTGGTCTTGCCAAACGATCCGGTGTGGGGAGTGTGGGCGGGAAAGGTTCTCACCGGCGACGAGTACGACGGAGTCATCTACGCCATCGACACGAGCGGCACGGCGACGCCGTATTCCCTGGGGATTTATCCTGAGGATTTCGATCTGATCCCGCCTGACCAGGACCTCTACTGCACAGATTCTGGCGGCGCCATCTTAAAAATCCCGAGAGCCTACTTCGCCGACTACGTCGGCCAGTTGCTGATCACGCAGGCGGGGGAGCACATGCAGCCGGCTGCTTTGTATGTCGTGCGGTGGCACGGCGGGCCAGTGGTGAGCGTGCGGATCCCGTATCCGAGCGGCTTTTCAGGCCACTTCGAGCAAGTCACGTTGGCGCCGGTCAGCCTGCCACCTCTTCCTTAACAACCTATGAGACCTGCCTTCTTGCTTCTGCTGGCGCACTGGCTTCTCGGTTGCATAGCCGTGTTGAGTCAAGACGTGTTTGTTTACGATCAACAATCCTCGACTACCGACTGGCCGCCGTCCTGTGGGGGCGTGTTTTCACCTGGGGACCCACCTGGCCACGGACAGTCGTTCACGCCGTCTCTGTCAGCGGTCGGTTTCATCCGGCTGAAGCTCGCGGACGGCGTTCGCGGAAACAGCACTGGTGCGATTATGCAGATCGACCTGCGTTCGGACTCGATCACCGGACCACTTCTGGGCACCAGCTTGCCCGTCGAGATGGCTGATGGCTTTGCCGGAACAGCGGATTTTCTATTCGCACCAGACATCTCTGTGACGCCTCAGGTCATGTACTATTTCGAGCCCCGAGTTCTTTTCGGCGATACTTGGTGTGTGGATGTTATGGAGGATGTTTACAATTATCCTCGCGGCACATGGATCGCCATGGGCAGACCCGACGTCAGTGTGGATTGCTGGTTCCAGGAGGGCATCATCATTCCGGAGCCGTCGGAAATGGCGTTGCTGCTTTGCGGTCTGGGTGCGATCCTCCTGGGTCGGCGGCGTTTCTAGAATCACCCCCTCGGCGCTCCCGATGCATCACCTGATGCCACGCGCCCGCAAACTCACTTCGCACCGATATGTCAACTATTTAGATGCGACCCCATTGTGTGTTGCCCTGTCGATCTGAAGTTCCATGTCGCCCCGCGGCTCGACACTCATGACGCCCGCCTGGCTGATGATTCGATCCGCCGTCAGGGTCTCGTAGACGGTCAGGTTCGGTGGTTGCTCCGTCAAAGGCAGGAGTGAGCGCCGACTCACGTCGGCGGCTACAAACCGGTTCATCGTCCTCGTGCGCATTAAACTGTCGAATGTCAACGTTTCCCATGAACCGGGTCTTGGGATCACATCGAGCCAACGGGGTCTCGATAGGCTCCTCGTCGTCTGCGACTGACACGGGCCAGCCGTCACCGGACAGGCCCACGGACTAGAGCACTCTGCGGAGCCCCGGCACCCGGTGTGCGATTTCAGCAGCCGCGAAACTCGCGCTGACACCGAGTCCAGTCAGCAGGAGCGCCTTGGCGAACGGGCTGGCATCGAGCGGTCGGAGCAGCGGGGTCAACGCCACCAGCACAGGCGCGTGTAACACGTACACGCCGAAGGAGCGATCGGACAACCATCGCGCAAAACGCCCTGCCTGGGTCCATCGCTTGCGAAACAACGCCAGCGTGCCCAACCCAAGCCCAAGGCCTGCCAGTTGCTCCCACAGGGCGAGTCCGAAGGCGCGCCAATTGGCGCCCCCCTCATAGCGATATGGGCCGCTCTCCGTAGGCGGGCCTCCCAATGCAAGCAGCAGCACCAAGAGGGCCGGTCCGGCAGTAACACCCAGCCAACCCGCCACGCGCGCCCGCGGCGAATTCGCCAGCGCCTCGAGCCAGCCGTTGCGTCCTGCCGCCACGCCGACGGCGAAGGCCGCAATATACTGCGGAAAGAAGCAGAGCTGAAAGTTCAGCACGTTCGTCCCGATCGGCTGGACCAATCGCACACCGAACGTGACCAGTCCAAGAGCGATCCCGAAGATCAGCAGCATCGAGGGCCCCGGCGCCGCCACGCCGCCGGGGTCCATCACTTGAGAAGACGCGGGACGCAGCGATCGCCAACTGGCCAGCACCGCGCTGAACAGCAGCAGGGCTAGCACGAACCAGAGCGGTCCGCTGCCGCGGAGCACATCGCCGGACGCGACGTAGGCGGAACAGAGCGCACCGAGAGGCGGACGATCGGGAATGCGCGGATGCCCCAGGAGGACAAACACCATGAACGGGTGGATGATCGCCATGTAGAGCAGGGCCGGGAGTCCCAGGCGGAAAGCCCGCTCGAGAAGAAAACGGGCGGGTCCGCGGCGCCCCAACGATCGATGCGAGAAGAACCCAGCCACGAAAAAGAGCAGGCCCATGAAGAACGATTGCAGGCCAAACTGCCAGACGATGAAGGCCAGCTTCATGCCCATTGCGGGCTCCGGAACCTCCTTGATATACCAACTGCCAACGTGGCTGTACGTGACGCAGGCGTGCATGTTCACCACCATAACAATGATGGCGGTGCGCAGGTTATCCACCCAGGCGATGCGGCTTACCTCGACAGCCACAAGAGAATCCTCGAATTCAAAGGTTCGTGGTTGATCGGTTAGGTTTCACTCCGCTTTCTGATACGTTCGAAGATTCTCCGAGCGAGGGGTAGGAGAAGGGCGTGAGAAAACACCGGAGCAATTCGTGGCCATGCGGATTGGGTTGGCCTAGAGCGCGCCTTGCCGGAAAAGGAACCGCTCGCTGCGCTGTTCGCCTTGCACCTCAGCCGGACGCGCCGACCGGTCAGATGGCCGCCGCGATGGCGTCACCCATCTCCGACGTCCCCACCTGGCGTTCCTTGACATCGTGCGCGCTGGCGATGTCTTTCGTGCGATAGCCCTCGGTGATGACCTTGTCGATCGCGCTTTCGATGGCCTTGGCAATCTCGGGCGCACCGAGGCCGAAACGCAACATCAAGGCCGCGGCCCGAATCAGAGCAATGGGGTTGGCCAGATTCTTTCCGGCAATGTCCGGCGCGGTGCCGCCCGCCGGTTCATACAAGCCGAAGGTCCGGCCCTGCTGTGTCGCCCCGAGTGTGGCGCTGGGCAGCATCCCCAACGACCCCACCAGGGCAGCCGCCTCATCACCCAGAATCTCGGCGAACGTGTTTTCCCCAAGGATGACGTCGAATTGGGTGGGACGCAGGACGAGCTGCATCGCGGCCGTGTCGACCAGCATGTGCTCGAGCACCACGTCCGGATACTGCCGGCTCACGTCGGTCACAACGTCACGCCAGAGGATGCTGGTCTCGAGAATGTTCGCCTTGTCGATGCTCGTGACCTTCTTCCGGCGCAGCCAGGCTGCCCGGAAGGCCATGTGCGCGATCCGTTCGACATCCGAACCCGTGATGGCCATGGTGTCGATCGCGCGCACAACCTTCCCCGGCTTTGCCCCTTGGCGCCGCGCGTCCAGGACCTCTTCGGTCTTCTTGGGATACGCGTGATAGAGACCGCCGGTCGACTCCCGCACCACCAGGAGATCAATGCCCTCGCCCAGCCGTTCAGACCGGAGCGGGGAGGCAAAGGCCAGAGCGGGGTGCGTTCGGATGGGTCGGAAATTGGCAAACAGCCCGAACTCGCGTCGCAGGCGCAGGTAGGCAGCGCGCTCGGGGCGTTTTTCCTTGGGCAGTTCGGCGTCCCGGTAATGCAGCCCGACTGCCCCCAGCAGGATGGCATCCGACTTCTTGCAGACCGCCAACGTGGAGTCCGGCAGCGCCTTGCCCTCCTTGTCGACGGCGTCCCAACCCACCGAGGCCTCCGTGATGTCCAGCTTCAGAGCGTGTTTCTTCTCGACGGCTCGCAAGACTTTGATCGCTTCCCGCATGATCTCCGGGCCGATGCCGTCGCCGGCCAGCGCCGCGATTTTCAGTGTGGTTTTGCCCATAAATTGTCCTTGAGAGAAATCGGTGAACTCGGCCTCACCAGCCAGCCTTCCATTGATCCAGGTCGCTTCGGTGTTTTGGCGATTGCGTGCCCGTGAGCGTCCAACCAACACCCGGCGAAGTCAAGTCCGGCCCCAGCCCTGCCGCAACTTCATGAATGCGAAAAGGCTGGTGGGGGGACGGTTCGTCCCCCGCCGACGCGAGTGAAAGAGGTGCCAGTCGGTGACGAGTCCGTTGCCACTGCCGGAGACTGGCCTCGCGGGACTCGGCCCTCCGAGATTCCCGCCAACAGCTTGTGGATCGAACGAACCGAGGTTCGCGGAGCATCCGTGTCAATGCCCGCCGGGCGCGGTCAGAAGGCCCGCCATGACCTCGCGCAACTCGATCAACTGCCGTTCCTGGCGTTCGGCAAACGACCCAAGGCGTTGGGTGTCAGATCGAGTTTGGCAGCCTCGATCTTGCCGCCATCCGGTCGATGACACTCGACGCAGTGCGCATCGAGCACCGGTTGGTCGTCATAGGCTCCGTGTCTTCGAGAAGTTGGTGAGAAACGCGCATTAGAGCCGCGCCGGCTCGCCCAGGGCCACGACATCGCGGCGCATCCGCGCAAGATCCGCGGGATCGAGTTTGATCCGGGCGGCGCCCAGGTTGTCGCGGAGTTGCGCCACATTGCGGATGCCGCAGAGCACATGCGTGGCGCCCGCCTGGGCAGCCGTCCACGAGATGACCAATTGGGCGAATGAGGCGTGGTACTTGTCCGCAAGGTCCCTCCAACCGGCGAGGAGATCGAGCACGCGCTTGCGATTGGGCAACAGGAACCACGTGTTCCAATCGGCGTTGCTCCGGAACTCGTCGGGCTTGAACACGCGGTCCATCCCCACTTTGCCAGTCAGCAGACCCTGTTCGAGTGACATGTAGGTCAAGGTGGCAATCCTGTTGGCCTGACAGAAGGGGAGGATGTCCCGTTCCGGGTCGCGGTAGAGCATGCTGTAGCGGAACTGGTCGCTGGCGATCGGACCGCAGGCGCAGTGCTCCTTGAGTTCATCGAGTGTGACATTGCAGACGCCAATGGCTCGGATTTTTCCCTGCTCCTTGAGTTTCAGGAGGCACTCCATGGTTTCCGCGATCGGTGTCTTGTCCGGAGGACACGCCGGCCAATGGGTCTGATACAAATCGATGCAATCCACGCCGAGATTCCGCAGGCTGCGATCGATCTCGATCTGGATCGTATCGGGACGCAGGCTGCGCCGCATGATCCGTCCAGCCATCTCGGTGAAGAACGAGCCGCGCTCGTCGTCGGTCCATAAGCCGCATTTGGTGGCCACGATCACTCGATCGCGCCGACCCTTGATGGCTTCGCCCACAACCTTCTCGCTCCGCCCCCAGCCGTAGGCGGGGGCCGTGTCGATCAGATTGATCCCTTCGTCGATCGCCGCTTGAAGAGTATAGATTGATTCGCGGTCGTTGGTGTCGTTGCCCCACACCGTTCCGCCGCCCAAGACCCACGTGCCGAATCCGACGACCGAGGCCTCGATCCCTGATTCGCCGAGAGGACGATTCTCCATAATGATGGCTCTGATTAGACGTTTCGCCCTCTCCTTTAGACAACCGTGCCTCCCGAGTCAAGACAAGGGTCTCGATTCGCAGGCAGAAAGGCAGAACAACCGCTCGATCAAGGCGCGGAACCAACTCCCCCACCCGACACCTGTCGGGCCCGGTAGTAACTGACCGCATAGTCTATGGCCGAATCGTCAATGAAGCGCCAAAGGCCGCTCGGGGCGGCGTTGGTCTGCAGCGGGAGCCACTCGGCAAAGGACTCATCCGTTACGTCGATGGCATAGCTCCGGCCGGGTTGCCCGCGAAGGAGCAACTCGAATTGGCCCGCGGGATGGAGCCCGACGATTTCGAGAACCGGCGGGGTGTTGGATGCCGGCTCGGCGGTGATCCGGTATTCGTCAAAGAGGAGGTAGTTGGTGCCGGGTTTGCCCTTCTGGCCCAGGACCCACACGGCATCCGCGTCGCTGAAGTCCAGGCGCGCGCCGGTCGTGGTGATCGGCTGTGAGTCGACGATCGACACGCCGTTCAGGATGGCCTGCCACCGATTGTTGGCGAAGTCCATCCAGACCTCGAGCAGGTAGATGACGTCGTTGTCGAAGAGGTATCCCGACGAGTAGAATCCCGAATCGTCATCGAGCGCGTAGAAAATCTCGAGACGCGAGTTGTCGAAATTCAACGTGAACAGCCGATGGTCTTTCGTGTTGTAGAAGCTCCATTGGAAATCGTCATACCGGTGATTGTCGGAGTCTACCACCTGCATGAGAACCGAAAACTGGAGCACTGAGTAACCCCGAGGCGGGGCGGTCACTCGAAGCGGACGCCACACCGTGAGGACGTCGTGCTTGGGAGCCGGCGCTGAGAAACCGATGAAGGCCTGCTGGCCGTACTCGGGAAAGAACTCGTCCACCAAGCCGCAGCCGCCCGAGCCCTCGGCCAGCCAGCCCATGCCCTGCTCCCACAGCGCCAGGCCAGCCTGAGCCCGCGCGTAGCCCTCCGAGACCTCGAAGCCGGTCTCGTAAAGGACGCGTCGCTCCGCGGCCTGCCCGCACGCAACACCCAACGCCAGGATTAAGACACACGCAACCAGGCCTGGGAGGCCTCGACCGGCCGCCGACAACCCGGCTTTTCCGACTCTGCGCATCGCAGCCCGCCAATACGTGCCGGCAGGCTGGCTTGCGCCGCTAGGTCTGACTGTCTCAGGTGCAGTGGGAAACATGTGCGCAATGGGATTCGTGGCGGTTCAAAACGGCGTTCGAGTTTTATGCCAGGCGGCGGAGAACATGCCAGCGAAACACTCCGGTTTCATCCTGTGCCGATTGCTGGCTGACAAGCGTCCTCACGAAAGTCAGTCCCGCGTCGCGCGCCCCCGGCCGCCACTGCCGCTGGGACTCGCGCCGCTTCGAGGCGCGGACTGCATCGGTGCGTTGACAGACGACCGCGATGGCGCACTCGACGGCGGCGTCACAGACCGGCTCGGAGCGGACTGCGGCGGTGCGCCGTAGGAAGGCGCCGCCGAGCGGACCGCCGAGGATCCACGGGATGAGTTGTAGGCGGGGGCAGGTCGTGTGGACATCGGCGGCCCCACAGAAGGAGACACTGTGACGGGAGCGGTGCGATAGATGGACCCTTGCTGTCCGGAGGGCCGGGGCTGCGCACTGCTCGGCGCCGCCGATTGGACGGGGCGGGATTGGCTGGGCGCAACGCTGCTCGCCGGCGTGCGGGACACGGGGGCCGTCGGCGGACTGCTCCGAGGCGCGTAGACAGGGGCCGCCGGAGTCGCGCCTCGACTGGGTGTGGCCGCCGAAGGCGCGGACCGCGTCGCCGGGCTGCGGTCCGGCGTCGTCGTTAACGGCGCCGATCGGGTTGCCGGGATGCGCGTTGGTGGTGTTGCGGTCGAAGGCGCAGATCGGGTTGTGGGAGCGGACGGACGGACATCTCCACTGCCGGAGCTTGGCCGGGTGGCGGGAGTCGCCGGGACACGCTCCACGCGACTCGGCTGGCTGGGGACCGCTCTCGTCACCGGTGCGGGGCTGGTTCGTGAGGGTTGCGTCACGGTGCGATTCGCCTGCCCGACAGTGGCGGGCGCCGGGGCGGCCTGCGTTGGGCGCGTCGCTGGCGCTGTCGCCGGGCGGGCGGGTTGTGGACTGTCGGTTCGCGCCCCGCCGGAGATCATCGGGGGACGCAGCGGTGCGGTTGTTGCCGACAGGCTGCTTGCCGCGGGGACGCGTTGGGGAGTCGCGGTCTGGCGGGCGTCCTGCGTGTGGCGCGAGACCGGCGCCCCTCCGCCGGCGGAAGCGGCTGTCGGCTGCGGCCGGTAGACCGCCAATTCCCGACCATCGTGTTCGAGGCGGTCCGCGCGCCGCGGGGCGTTGGGTTCGCCGGTGACATCGCGGATTTGCACTTTGCGGATTTCGGTGCGGGTGACGGAGGTGATCCGGCTCGGAGCGATGCCGTGATTGACGATCCCGTGGTTCCTTTCGTGCTTGTAATCGTTAATCACCCTGGAGTTGTGGAACACGCTGGCGATCTCATGGCGCGGCAGCCGGTGACGGTACGGATGCGGATCGTAGAAGTGCCGGTAGTGCACAAAGCTGAAGCAATCCCAGCCGAGCCCGAAACTGAATCCCACGCTGACGCGGGATCCGTGGAAGGTCAGGCCAATGCCGGTTGACCAACCGCAGCCGGGCGGCAAGGGCGCCCATCCGCAATAGGCGTCGGTGTAACGCCAGGTCACCCAGGCGGGAGCCCAGGTGTAGCCGGGGACCCACACCCATCCGCAAGCCGGGCTCATGTACCACGTGCCATAGTGGAATGGAGCCCAGCCCCACGAATAACTCGATTGCCAATACCAGCCGCCGTCCGTGAACAACCATCGTCCTCCATGGCAATACGGACGCCAAAACGGATCGACAACGGCAACGGTCGGGCGCCAGCACCACCCATAGCTCGGAATCTCAACCCAGCCGCCGTATGGGGCCAGCGCGGTGTAGAAGTAGTTCTGGGTCACTTGGGTCACCGGCTGCGAATAGACGGTTTCCCCGCCCTGAGGCGGAGGCGGAGGCGGCGCGGGCGCATTCTCGACATAGACTGGCGCAGCCGCTTGCGCTGCCGCGGGCGCAGGCACGACCTCGGTCGGAGCCGCAGGCTTGACCGGGGCCGCGTCCGCCGGAAGGGCTTGGGTCAGGGCAGCCCCGCGCAACGCGTCGCCGCGCGCCACCAGGGCGCTCAGCACCTGCTCGGAGAGCCCGATGTCCTTGAGGTAAATGATCTGATCCGCGCTCAACTCGAAGGGAGTGGTCGACTTGGCGATGTACTCGAGCAGAACGGAATCCCCAACTTGCGCTTGGGCCAGATCGACCACTTCAGCGACAACCGGCGGCAATGGAATGCGTTCCGGCGCAACGATCGCTGTCGGTGCATCGGCCTGAGCCGTCTCGGCCGATGTCGAGGCCGTCGCGGGGGAGACCGGCGCGGGGGAAACCGGCGCGGGCGGCGCCGCCGCGAAGCTCTGGGGCGCAACGACCGGCGGCGGCAAATCCGGGGCGTTGTTGATGACAACCTTGGTCAGAGGCGGCCCAGGAGATGGCTCCCGTGTGCAGCCAGAGAGACAGGTAAGACCCACTGCCAAAGCCAGTGCGCAGACGATTGAGCGGGAGGGAGCTTTCATAGCGATCATCATGTTGATGGTTGTCTGCCAGAAGGCCGGTGTCACCGGACGGCGCCCGACCATCCCGCGCTCAGGCGGGTGGATCGCACCGGTTCGATGGCATGGCTATCGTTCATGGTCAAACGCGAATGGGTGGCTTGCGTTTCCGATGGCGACTCCCTGCGTTCCCTGCCCTCGGACGCCCTTCTCACTCCACTCGTGCCAATTGACCTCCGCCGCCCCTCGCGTATTCATCGGGTCATCCATTCTGTCCGTGACGTTTCAAAGGCGAGAGACTAGAGTGCGACTCAACACTCAATCCTGAATTCAATCGCCATGATCGATCTCAAGCAATTCGAACTCTGGTTTGTCACCGGTAGTCAATCCTTGTACGGTCCCGCCGTGTTGCGCGAGGTTGCCGCCCACTCGCAAGAGATCGCCGCGGCACTCAGTGCTTCCGCGGCCGTGCCCGTGCGCGTGGTTTTCAAGCCGGTCCTCACCAGCCCCGAAGCCATCGCTGCCCTCTGTCAGGAGGCCAATACAGCCACGGCCTGTGTGGGTGTGGTGACATGGTGCCACACCTTTTCGCCGTCGAAGATGTGGATCAATGGGCTCAGGCTGCTGCGCAAACCGGTGCTGCACCTCCACACGCAGCACAACCGCGACATTCCATGGTCAAGCATCGACATGGATTTCATGAATCTCAACCAGGCCGCCCACGGCGACCGCGAGCACGGCTTCATCATGAGCCGCCTGCGCATGAATCGCAAAGTGGTCGTGGGCCACTGGCAGGAACCCTCCGTCCAACAGCGACTCGGCGCATGGGCGCGCGCTGCCGCCGCTTGGCATGACGCCCAAGGCGCCCGCTTCGCCCGCTTCGGCGACAACATGCGCGAGGTCGCCGTCACCGAAGGCGACAAGGTGGCCGCTCAAATCCGCTTCGGCTACGGCGTCAATGGGTACGGGGTGGGCGACCTCGTCCGCTGCGTCAACGGCGTGACCGACGCCGACATCGATCGATTGACCAGGGAATACGAGCAGACCTATGCGATGGCGTCCGATCTGCGCGCCGGCGGCGCCCGGCACGCGTCGGTCCGGGAAGCGGCCCGGATCGAGCTGGGTCTGCGCGCCTTTCTCACGGCGGGTGATTTCAAGGGGTTCACCGACACCTTCGAAGACCTGCACGGCCTGGCGCAGCTCCCGGGCATCGCCGTGCAGCGGTTGATGGCCGAGGGCTACGGGTTCGGAGCCGAGGGCGACTGGAAAACAGCCGCGCTGGTCCGAGCCATGAAAGTGATGGCGTCGGGTCTCCCGGGCGGCACATCGTTCATGGAAGACTACACCTACCACTTTCACCCGGCTGGGGCAAAGGTTCTCGGCGCCCACATGCTCGAGATCTGCCCGTCGATCGCCGCCGGCCAACCCTCGCTGCAAGTGCACCCGCTCGGCATCGGCGGCAAGGCGGACCCGGTCCGCCTGGTCTTCGACACACCGGCCGGCCCAGGCCTCAATGCGTCGATCGTCGATCTGGGCAACCGTTTCCGACTCCTCGTCAACGAAGTCGACGTAGTGCCCGCGGAGGTGCCGATGCCCAAGCTGCCCGTGGCCCGCGGCGTCTGGGTCCCTCGACCTAACCTCGAGACCGCCGCTGCATGCTGGATTCACGGCGGAGGCGCCCACCACACCGGCTTCAGCCGAGCGCTCACCCGCGAGCACCTCGAAGACTACGCCGAGATCGCCGGAATCGAGTGCGTGATGATCGGCGCCGACGCCACGGTCTACAGGATCAAACAGGAACTTCGCTGGAACGAAATGTACTATGCCTTGAGCCAAGGCTGGAACGGATGAAACCCTGCCTCATCGAACCGTCGTGCAGCCACGCGACACCGCCCCCCATTCGCTCGCGCAGACGCGGGTCGGAGCGCCAGGTCGCGCCGGCACGACAAGACACGGAGTGAATCGCATGAAACACATATCCACCGCAGCAACGAACAAATCCGACAAGGCCGCTCGTGAAGTGCCGGCTTCTCTGATCCATCCCGTCGTGATCTACCCCTTCCGCCAGCCGGCCGATTACTCGGATCTCACCGCCTTGTACGATCTGGTCGCGCGCCTGAACGCGGATCGGGCACGGTATGCCCGCCCGGTGACCGTTCTCGACCGGAAGACCCATTTTGCCATGGAAGGGAACCAGGCCTTTCGGGACTTCAGGCATCAGACCGTCGCCAAACACTCCGACGTGCTGGATGCCTGGTGCGTGGACACCTGCCAGATGTGGTACACCGGCCTCGGACACGCCTGGGAACACGGCCACTCCCACGATGTCTATTGGCTGCTCCCCGGCGATTTCAACTACGGCACACCCATCGGACAACAAGTCCTCTCCCGACTGAATGATCTCCCCGAGATCATCCAGGAACTCGACCAGGATTTCTGCGTCGGCGAAATCACCACCGACCACAGCAACCCCAAGCAACTCATCGACACCTATGGCACCTTCGCCATGCTCTACAACTGGTTCCCGGCCGAGGCGCGCGAAATCCGCCAGATGACCGAGCGCCCGCGCTCGGAGTTCTTTGCCATCCGGCACGCGTTTCTGGGCGAGGTCTTGCGGGATCGTTGGTACGCCTACGAACAGACGCTCGTCATCCTGCTTAAGGCCGTCCTGGGGAAAAAAAAGATCAGCCGTTTCTCGGTCGGCGACCTCTCCGACCTGCCGCACGGACGCGAGTCGCTGGCCGCCGCAATGCAGGAAGTCGAGCGGACGGAGCGCGTCCTGAGGTCGTTCTGGCGCGAGCGCAATCAACACAACCGCACCTGGCCCGTCGAGTACCGGGCCCTCGCCACCCAGTCCTCGGACATCCGGCGAACCGCGTTCACTCTCCTCGAAAACCTGCTGAAGTGACCGCTCTTTCAAAACTACTTTGCCAATGACACACATGAGCTCCTTTGGGCCGCCGCGATATTCCGGCGCCAGGCAGACCCTTCGCGGTGTCAATTTCATCTGCAATGCACCCCAGGCCCAGGCAGTCAGCCTGATCGGCGATTTCAACGGATGGAACCCGGACGCCAACCCGATGCGCCAACAACCCGACGGCGCCTGGCTGATCATGGTCGAACTGCGCCACGGCCATCATCGCTACGCCTTCTGGGTCGATGGACAGTTGACCCTCGACCCGCGCGCCCAGGGCATCACCCGCAATGACCAGGGCCAACGCGTCTCCCTCGTGCCGGTGAGTTGAGATCGGACCGCGTCGGTCCATGCCCCCGGCTTCCCTATCGCCCTGCCTCCGCGGGGAATCGACGCCATCTCACCGGCCGCAAATGAAGCCAATTGGCGCGCAGGAGCAGCCCGAACGTGCGGGCTGGCAGTAGCGCTATGTCTTCCCTGCATACGCCGCCATCGCGGCGAACACCTCGGCGCGTTCCTCCGCAGGCGTCAACCGATCGATCATCGGATAGAGGATGCTCTCCTCCTTTTGATTGTGAGGCCCGAGTACGGAGAGCAGACCAGCCTCCTCGTGCTCGGTCCGGACATCGTTCCGCGCCAGCTTCTCCGCAATGGCCGCGAGAAACCCCCGAATCTGCCTGTGCTCGGAGCGCATCACTGCAGTCGGGCCGTCGACACGCCCTGTCTTGGACTCGAATGCAGGAAACAGGATTTCTTCCTCCCAGACGATGTGCCGTTCCAGACCAGCCTTGAATTCCTCGAAGGCACGGATCGCGCCGACAGGATCGGCCGCTTTCCCGGACTGATACTCGCGAAACAGGCCATCGAGTCGATCATGATCGTCGCCGTAATACTGTTGTATACTGTTGTGGTTCATAGGAGTGTCCAGCGCTCTGTGCTCTTGGCGCGAATTTCCCCGCCCCCCGGCCGCACCTCCTTCGAGATCGCCACCACCGCACCGCGCCTCTTCGTGGTGTGCTGGGTCCGAAGACGCCAAACCGACCGAAGCTGCCTTGCGTTCCTTGAGACGCTCCTCGGCGGGGATATAGAAGACCGAGTTGTTCCGCAATACGCAACCCGGCCGGCCAGGCACACAGTCCGCCTCGAGGGCCAGGCAATAGTCTTTCTCAATGTCGAAATGTGGGCAGAAAAAACTCATGGCCGATACTGATCGTCTCGCCACACTGGGCGCAATCGTGTCGCAAAACCGATGTCTTCATGTGCACCGCACGCCACTCCACCCGGATCGGCCATCAGCCCAAACAGGAAACCATGAGCGCCGTCCGCGGCCTGCCCCTCGATCGGCACGCCCTCGTGCAGGGCCGAATGAGCCTGCGTAATATTAGACAGCGTAGTCTGCCAGTTCAGTTTCTGACCCCACCAAAGACCTGTTTCGCCCGGACAACGGCGACATCAACCGGCTCTCGATCAGCGGCGCCTCGCTAAAACTCCGCGCGCACCATCGCCACCCCATAGCCCGGCACCTCGACTCTGCCATCGCACCGATCCAACACCTGTTCTCGCAGATCGGTTCCGTAGACCGCCGTCGGACGCATCCCCTGCCAGTCGATCCGCACTCGACTCGTCCGCCCCGACACCCCGAAGAGCCGGAGCACCAGCCCCTTGCCGTCCTCGCTGACTTTCACGGTTTCGACCAGCACGTCCGGCGAATCAACTGCAAGCAGCGGCTCGGGAACGGCGCGCGCGGGATCGACAGACACCGCAATCAGCGGGCGCGATGCCTCGATTCCGAATCGGGCCGACGCCATCGCCCGGTATGGCCCCCGGCGCGCTTGCAGGCAATAGCGGAACGTGGTGACGCCCGGTTGATCGGCCTTGTAGTTCGTAAACCAATGGTTGTTCTGCGCCCAGGAATAGAGCGTCGTCGACTCGATCGCCTCGGGAAGCCATTCCTCGCGCGCCACCGGACCGAGCAGGTTCGCCGTGATCCCACCCACCTGCAACAATGGCGCGTCCAAGGCGGCCAGCGTGATTCCGCGTTCGCTGTTTGATACATCGACCCAGCGTTGCACTGTGAACCAGTTCCGACACGCCCCCGGCAACTGATCCACATTCGGACGCACCACGGCCCACGGGGTCTCCATCCGCACGGTGCCGCCCGGCAGGTCGAATCCAAACCCGAAATGGACGCTGTCCTTCTCGCGCACCGCCAGCCGGTCGACATGATTGACCAACTCGATCCGATCCAGCCCGTCGATCACCCGGACCTCGCGCATCAGACGTCGACAACCGGGCGCCTCCGATTCGAACCGCACGGTGGCGACCAGCGGGCCGGCGTCGAGCACCTGCCAACTGACGGGGCCGTTGACGCGCGCACCCGCCGCGTCGGCGCCCAGCACGTACCGATAATCGTTCAACCCGACAGGCGACCGCCTATCCACGAAATCGCCCCCGACCCCCTTCCGCCGCAGACTGCGGAGCGCGCCCGTCACACCGTCCATCTCGACTTCGAGCGTGTCGGTTCGCAAAGTCAGGCCTTCCACGCGCGCCTTTCCGCGCGTTGAACCGGCTTGTTTCACCAGGTGGAACCGCCGCGCGCCAAACGCGGGCACATCCTCCGCCAGGAAGGCCAACTCGCCCGAACCAAGTCGCTGAGCCGGCACGGCCCGGCCGCGTTCGGTCGCCACACCGTCAAACCCCGCACTGGCCGCCGCCGCAAGAACCACCAGGTCCGTGCGCGTCCATTGCGTGGTGTTGAAGACATCGATCGTCTTCTCCTCGGCGTCGTCCGCGGGTGCGCGATGCGGGCGCAGCGCCGCCTCGAGCAGGGCGCGCGATTGACGGTCAGCGTCGAGCGCAAACGCCTGTTTCACCTTCCATTGAGCGGTCACAAATGGGGCATCCGGCTCGGAGATGCTGTTATGCGCGCCCCAGGTGTGCTCGCTGTAGAGCAGCACATTTTTCCACGCCGCCTCGACTTCTCTGGCGTTGCGCTCCTTGGGCGCAAGCAGGGCCTGCAGCATCTCGGCCTGGACCAACCGCTCCGCCGACGCACGATTCATCGCCGTCTCGAGCGAGGTTGACCCGGCGCCATCCTCCCAGTAGGGCGTCAGGTCGCCGGCGTGCTCTTCGAGTGCCGCGCCGTGCCGGCGTTCGAACTCGCGGAAGAACTCGCCCGCCAGGCTGATGATCACCCGTGGCGCGGCATGCTTGTCGTTCCAGGCCTGCACCTTCGCCACGATCTGCTCGTCGGGCGGCGCATTGTCCACCCCGCCGCCCGGCCAGGTCCCCACCCACAACATCGGGGCCAGGTCGTAGGCATAACTGGCGCGCTCGAGCCGTTCGCTGTGCTGCCGCACATTCGACTCGAGATCGCCCAGGAAATGGTAGTTGTCGACCACGTAGCAGAGCACCTTCTCGCGCCCCGAAGGCGACCGCCAATAGAACGGACTGTTGGCCCACTGGTGTATCGTGCCGATCCGCGCCGAATAGTTCGGTCCGATCATGAAGTACTTGACGCCCGCCTGCCCCATCATGGTCGTCAACCCCCACGTCCATCCCGGCACGTCGCAGATCGCTGCCGTCTCGACCGGCACGCCCGTCACGTCCGCCACGCGCGCCCCGTACCGAAGGCACTGCGCTAGTTCCTCCGGACGGCACAAACCCGTCAGCATGTTCGCGTAAAGACCGTCCACCCCCACGTCCCCACGCCGCACCGCCTCGACGAACTCCGCCCGCTGCGCCGGCGTCGCGCGCTCGAGAAAGTGCTCCAGCACCCACACCGCCTCCGGATTCCACTTGAACCGCATCCCGTCCGGATTTCCCGCGCTGGCACGGGCCAGTTCCATCCCTTTCAGCAGATTCGTGATCTGGATGCCGACCACCTCGTCCTGGACATGGGTGTAGCCAATGTCCACATGCGAATGCGGCAGCAACCACAACTCGCGCAATCGCGGCGGACGCAAGGTCACATCCCGTGCCGCCACAACCCGATCGCCCTGCCTCACTTCGAGCCGCCCGCTTGTAGCTGCCGTGACTGCGGGCAGTGTCAAATCGACTCTCTGCATCCCTGCGCGCACAGCCGCCCGTCCCACTTCCTTTCCACCGAACACGAAACCTACATCCGCAAGTTCGCCCTCCGACCGCAGGCTCACACTCACCGGCTGCCGCGCTTCGCCTTCCGCCTTCACCCAGACTGGCGGCGCCTCGATCTCGGTGATTCGCATGCCTTGCTCGACCTTGCCAAGCGCGATGTCGGCCGGCGCCTCGAGCGTTACTGCATCATAAAGCGCCCAACTCCCCGACTGCGAGGCGATGGCGATTTCGTTGTCGCCCCGCTGTAAAACCGACGCCGGAAAGACAATCTCACAAAGTCGCGATAAACCGGGTTCGCCCCCGCGCGTCGGCATCGCGACGAGCAGAGCTGCGAGCATCTGCACAATCACTCGAAGGGCCCTATGCGTTGTTGTCGTTTTCATCGTTTTCGTCGTGCTGCTGCTCGCTGGGCTTCTCTCATCGTCACAAGCGACTCGCCATGGTTGACATGCCCTGATTATCCGGTCGCTGCCCTCGCCAGGCAAGCGCTTACCAATGGCGATAGACTGTGGAATCACTCGCGAACGAAGCGGTCCCACGCATTCGGTTCCAGGACAAATCCTCCACCCCTGGACCGGGCTGGCACCTGGTTCAGCAATTGGGATAGAGTCCGGAGGGGCTCCACGCTGACCGAGGTCAATGAGCCGACAAGTTCTTCAACACTGGTCAGTGCCGGAGTGCGCGGAAGAACTGACGCTGCACTCCGGGTGTGACGGGCACTCCCACCCGCTGAGCCTGGCGTCCGGAACCATGTCCGTGCTCACAGGCATCCACGGCTGCAAATCGGTCGAGGCTTCGCATCAGACCCCGAAGCCTGTGAAATGACCGGATTAACCCCGGATCGTTCACACGCTCCGCGCTGAACCTGCTCCGGGCCGGCACGCATGGGTGCATCTTTCGATGACACCGACTCCGCGTTCTTCAGAAGTTGGTGAGAAATGCGCGCTAGCGGCGGCGAAAAAAGGTCCATCCCAGCAACCCGAGCGCCAGAACGCCCATCGACACCGGTTCGGGAATGTTCGGATCCTGGTTGATCCCGATCCGCACCATGTACGAACCATCGTTGTCGTCGTAAGCACCGGGTGCGCCGTTGAAGCCGAATCCATCGGGAATCCCGAGAAACAGACGCGTCGCTCCTGCGGGCGCAATGAACTCCTGAAACACATTTCCGCTGGTGACGCCATCGCCGATATAGAACACTTGTCTCAAAGCAGGCTCGAGTCTGAGAAAGTCAATCCCCAGGCCGCCCGGAGTGAAATTGAGAGTCGCAGGCGCGGGCCCCGAGCTCGGAATGCTGTCATCGAGAAAGACCCCCACCAGCGGGCCTTGCGGACCAAGATACCCGCTGATGCCGTCCAGGGAAGTCAGGCTGCTGCCGGAAAGCCCATTGCCCCCCGGCCCGAAGAACGGCGGCCCGTAGTCGTTGTAGAAATTCACCCCGCCAACGGCTGGATCGGCGACTTTCACGACATCACCGCCAGTGACACTCAGAAAAGGCGGGACTGTCTCGCGAATTTCCTCGGGCGTGGCGCTAGGGTGGCGGATCAGATGCGTGCCCGGCCCCGTCCATGGCTGATCGGCTGGAGGTATGGTAACATCCGTGCGGCCCGCCAGAAAGATCGCGTCGCTGCCGTACACGACCACGTCGAAGACCGCAGCCTTTGCGATCGGTACGACCAGGATTGCGGCTAGCGCGCCAAGCCGACCTAGAGAGCCGAGCACTCGATTCCTTGGAGTCTTTATGATGTTCATAGATGGGAAGCGCGATGGAATGTTTCGAATTGGGTACTGATTGTTCCGATACGCCAATTTCATGATCGTGTCAAGCCCGTTTTCGACAGTCTGAAAACCTGGCCTGCTGATATTCAACGACTTGTAAAGGCAGAAAATGGTCTTGAGCTAAAAACGTGCGCCTGCTCCGAACAGGGCCGACGGTGAAATTGACGAGACTCCCGCCGCCCCTGAGCCATATCTGGGGAAAACCACATAACCAAGACTGGAAACCAAGCGGGCCACGACTAACATGCAGGCATGGCTCGACCGCGCCAGACAACCGATGATCGCTCCGCCGACCGCGAATTTCTCGCGCTCGTAAATGTGAGCATTCGCTCCGGCGCAACCGTCGTGTTCAAGCGGACGAACTGGACTTGGCGGTGGGGCGAGCAGTGGGCGATGCTGGGCCCCGACTGCGCCGGCAAATCCGTTTTGATCGAGGCACTATTGGGGCGGTGTCCCATCGTGTCGGGCGAAGTGCGCGGGCCCTTTTCACAGACCAACCTCGGAAATTCCGAGGCCGGTTCCGGGATGGAGATGGCGCATCTTTCGCCTTGGACCCAGCGCGAATTGGCCCTGCGGGAAAGTGCTTTCTACCAGCAACGTTGGCACAGCGGCTTTGAGTCTTCCCCCCGCACGGTCGCCCAGTTTCTTTCCCAGCGCAGCGTAGAAGAGCGCAATCCCTTTGAATTGGGGGGGCGGCAGGGCAATTCGCCCCAGTTTGCCCGGCGGCGGCGGCTGTATGTGGACTGGCTCGGAATCAAACCGCTGCTGCGCCGGCGCCTGATTCATTTGTCCAATGGAGAGCTGCGGAAAACGCTGCTGGCTCACACCCTGCTCAAAGGGCCGCGCTTGTTGATTCTGGAGGATCCTTACGCGGGATTGGACGTGGCTTCCCGACGCAAACTGGCTTCGGTGATCGGCCGTCTCATGCAGGCTGGCCAGGCCATTCTGGTGGCAATGCATCGTGTGGAGGAAATTCCCGTGCGCTGCACGCATTTGCTCCTGGTTGACCGGCATCAAGTGGTCGGGCAAGGCCCCGTCGCACTCATGCGAGATCTCTGGCAACAACGCGGGGGCTCCCGCGCACCTGTAAACGCCCGGGCCGCGAAATCGCTACTACCACCCCGCCCCATTCGTGGACAGACCTTTTCCCCTCGCCCTTTGGTCGAGTTGCGCAAGGTAACCATTGCCGGATCGGGAAAACGGATTCTCCACGAAATCAATTGGACGTTGCGGGAAGGCGAATGCTGGGCTTTGCTCGGCCCCAACGGGGCGGGCAAAACCACCCTGCTCAATCTGATTCAAGGCGATCATCCCCAGGTTTACGCCACGGCAATCCGGCTCTTTGGCCGGGCGACCGATTCCACACAGGCCCTGTGGCTGGCGCGCCGGCAGATCGGCTGGATGTCCCCGGAGTTGCATCAGCATTATCCCGCAGCGTGGGAAACGCTCGATGTCATTTGCTCCGGCTATTTCAATTCCGCGGGACTGTACCAAGCCTGTTCACATCGCCAGCGGGTGCAGGCCCGGGAGTGGCTGGCCAAGTTCGGTCTGGAACGGCAGGCGCACCTCCCGTTCGGCGAACTGTCGTTTGGGCAGCAGCGTTTGGTCCTGCTCGCCCGGGCGGCGGTGAAACGGCCCCGGCTCATCATCCTCGACGAACCGTGCCAGGGCTTGGACACCCAGCAACGGCAAACCCTGCTGGCGGCGGTGGATCGTACGATCCAGCAAACGGGGGCGAGTCTCATCTTCGTTTCCCACCACGAGGACGAACTCCCGCGCTCGATCACCCATGTGCTGCGCCTGAAGCGAGGCCGCATCCGGGAAGCGCGCGAAGTGATTGCCCCACGGAATACAATCTGTGAACCAGGGGGGCTAATTGGCTGGGGTGTTTCTGGCGTATATTTAAGCCGCGAATCGTGACGGCATTCGGGACATATGCCGTTGTAATACTCTCCTTCTGGGAATTCTGCTTTACACTTGGGACATTTGATGTGAGCCATAGAACGCGCTTTCGTATGTTTCTGTCGAAAGCGCCAGAGGACAGGCGCAGTCCAAAAACTGGCGCATGGATCTGGTCCACGGACAAACGCGAGGCGTCTTGGAGTGCGGCCGTCCCCGGCCGCTTCCTGCAAGCAACGTCGGGCAGAGTTGGGGAGCGCACCCGCCCCGGGTGCGGTTCGAGACGCCTCGCGTCGAACGCCGGCTCGGGCGTGCTGGGTGAACCGCAGGATGCGTTTCAGTGGTCGCCGTTTCGGGTGGACGCGGCGTCCGCCCGCACACGCGCGGCGCGTATGCGCCCCAATCACCGTTGACCTGACGCCCCAGTGCGCCGCGCTTCTATGGCTGCTCCAACCGGTAGAAACGTCGGTGCAAATTGGGTGCGGTCGTATCCTGCGATGAAGCGCTCCCCGTTGCATTGGTCAGGATTCCGATTTCCTGCCAATCCAAGAGATTAGCGGATCCCAGCACCCGGTAAACAACATTAGTCGGACCTTCCACGTCTAATTGGATCTGTCCATTGGGCAGGCGCGTAATATTGGTGAACTTGGGCAATTGGGAAGGCCATATTGGGGTTGGGCTATACTGGGTTTCCGTGGTTCCATTTCCCACCTGGCCATAATCGTTGAACCCCCACACCCAGAGACTGCCATCGGTTTTCAAGGCTACCGTGTGGCTGCCACCAGAGGTTACGGTCTGCCAATCTTGGTCGGTGACCACTTGCACCGGGGAGGACTGGGCAGAGGTAGAGCCAATCCCCAACTGGCCCACATTGTTCCCTCCCCACGCCCAGAGGGTGTTGTCGGTCTTCAAGGCCACCGTATAAATTTCTCCCGCCGCGACTGCCTGCCAATCATGGGATGCACCCACTTGCACCGGGGAGTGCTCCTCAGGGGGATAGCCTGCGGGAACCCCCAAGTTGCCAGATCTGTTATTGCCCCATGCCCAAAGGGTGTTGTTGGTTTTCAAGGCCATTGTGTGAGAGAAGCCCGCGACTACGGCCCGCCAATCTTGGTCGGTGCCCACTTGTACTGGCTGGTTCGTGGACTTGGTAGTGCCAATCCCCAACTGGCCATATTCGTTATCGCCCCACGCCCAAAGGCTGCCATTGGTTTTTAAGGCTACCGTATAATTGCGGCCTGCGGCTACGGCCCGCCAATCATGGTTGGTGCCCACTTGTACTGGGGAGAACTGGGGTTTGGTATTGCCAATTCCCAACTGGCCATATTCGTTATTCCCCCACGTCCAGAGGCTGCCATCGGTTTTCAAAGCTACCGTGTGACGGGAGCCCGCGACTACGGCCCGCCAGTCTCGGTCGAGGCCCATTTGCACCGGCTGGTTCGTGATATCGATAAAGTTAATCCCCAACTGGCCATAAGAGTTCCACCCCCACGCCCAGAGGCTGCCATCGGCCTTCAAAGCTACCGTGTGATAGAGGCCCGCCGCGACCGCCAACCAGCGATCGCCTGAACCTATCGGGACGGGACTGCTTTTCCCCTCCATGTTCCCATCGCCATCGCCTAATTGGCCCCACTCATTCCGCCCCCACGCCCAGAGGCTGCCATCGGCCTTGATGGCTACCGTATGCCACTTTCCAGCAGCAATGGGTTGAAAGGGGGCATCGTTGGCGGCGACGGCGGAAGCAATTAATCCCACCCCACCCGCTATCATCCCCAAGCTGAAACCACGGATTCCACGGACAAAGATCAACCAACTTTGGGGATTCTCATCATGTTGTCGAATATGCTTCATCAGACGGTCCAGTTCCGGTCATGGTTGCGCGATCAGGGACGGGCGCTGCCCAAGCAACGCCCTCAATCATAAGCGGATCAATCTATGTGGAAACCGGTGCCGGCGGCAAGGTGTTCCTTGGAGCCCGATGTTTGATGGGCAAGACCTTCGCCGCGCCGGTGCGTTCCGCCTCGGCCACGACCGCCGCGAGATGCTTCACCAGCGGCCATTTGAGGCCGGGCGCGTTGCCGGCTTGGGCGCGGCGGCCTGGCAGTGCGCCCCCCGAGATCGATGGATAGGCTGGTCGGCTCAGCAGCGCGTGCGCGGGTTGCCGTTGATCGCGAATAACCAGCGTTTTCTGATTTTGCCG
>Ga0208458_1001182_pt1 | contig 22766 bp, 31 predicted proteins | sample AD_UKC085_MetaG_FD_184432 | JGI IMG/M metagenome (GOLD analysis project Ga0208458, IMG submission 184432) | Active sludge microbial communities of municipal wastewater-treating anaerobic digesters from USA - AD_UKC085_MetaG (SPAdes) (version 2) | ecosystem: Engineered > Bioreactor > Anaerobic >... | reverse complement strand
AAAAATTCGACCATGGAGCTTTCTAATACGCTTTTAAATTCCGGAACGCTTTTAATCAAATCGGGGTCTTTTAGTAATTTAGCCGCCATATCGTTTAATAATTTTTTATGTGCCGCGCTGAGGCGTATTTGAAAAGAAACGTTCGAATTATCGTCGATCAGCGAAAGCTGCTGCGGCGCGCCGGCGTGCGCGGGGGCCTGGACGGACGATATGATAATAAAACAAAGAATGGCGATAATCTTTTTAGCGAAGCTTTTCATCTTTTCTCCTTAAAAATATTTTTTAAAAGCGCCAACGAAAAAAATTGACTATAAAATAGACTCGCAGAAGATTATAGTTTTTTTATTGTAAAAATCGTAATTAACGTTGTATTCGATATAAGCGCTTATGATTTCGTTTTTGATTTTTTCGATATCGTTTTTGGAATCTATATTCGTTTTAAATTCTAGAATTTTATCGTTATAAACGGTTAAAAGTTTAATGATTTTTGTTTGCAGTAAAGCTTTTTGGGATTCGTTCGCCGAAAGGCCCGTTTCGATTTTATCTTTATATTTTTCGGCCGCTTTTTCGATTTTAACGGCTTTTTCGTTTAATTCTTTTCTCTGGCCTTTTTTTAATTTGCCGTAGCCGCCGCTTAAATGGTTTATAAGCCATAGCATATCGTTTGCGGCTTCTTCGTCGTAATTTTTTATGAGTCTCGATAATTTGACGGCGTCTTCGCGGTTTATTGCGCAGTAAATGCTTTTAAATCTTATTTTTTTGTGTGCGTTTTTACTTTCGGCATTTAATATCCTTATTTTTTCGATGAGGCCCAGCATAGCCGCGGAATCATAAACGCTTCCACGCAGGGCGTCGCGCGGGTCTTCTTCGCCGCTTATAACGTAGCAATCGAGCTTTTTACACTCTATTTCCGGAAGTTCGATCAATATCGCGCCGAAATCGTTTTCGCGGCAGAAATCGTAAAGCGTATCGGCGTTGTTTTTTATAAATATTTTAAAATCCGCGGGGATGCTTATATTTATTAAAACCGAATCGTAGTTTTTCAATTCGCCCTTTATCGAATTTTTTTTATCGGCGTAATCGCTCGACGGAAGATATAAAACTTTAAGGCCCGAAAGCGCGTCCGCCCGGCTTTTGTTTTCGGCCGCCGCACCGGGCGCGCCGGAAAAAATGCCGCAAAAACAGATAAGCATTAAAACCGTTATGTAAGTAAAAAAGAATCTAATAAGCATTATACCGCTTCCTTAAAAAAGGAGCTATCCAAGTTTATATTTTTGGATAGCTCCTTTTATAGTTTTTTATTATTTAATTTTACTGAACGTCGGTGATATTGTTTTCTTTTATCAGCTTATTCGCTTTGTCTTTGCCGAGGATTTCGCGGATGGCTTCGGTGCCGGTTTTATAAGGCATAACGCCCATCTGCTCGCGGGTTTTGACCAAAAGCTGAATGTCTTCGTCGGCGAAATCTTTCATAAGGCCTATTTCCTGGATTTGTTTGATCTGGCCGGCGGTTACGCTCGCTATATTTAAATAGGGGCGTTTCATGCCGAGAACTTTTGAAAGAAGGCCCTGCAGGCTCAATGTTTTAAAGCCTTTGACTTCTACCCAGAGATCGCGGCTTACGTTCGATGTGAGATTTTCAGATTTCATGACTTCGTTGAAAAGGTTTTCTTTATAAGCGGTCCATTTGGTTTTTACGGCATAGAAAGCTTTTTCGTCCATCTGTTTTTGCACGTATTTCAGTTTGGCCTGATAGTAGTCGAAGTATAACTTGCGCGCTTCGTTTGAAACTGTGGCGTAATTGGTGCCTTCGAGGAATATTCTGTAAAGCACCTGTTTATCTTCGTTAAATTCTTTTACCCAGCCTTTTAAGAATTCTGCGAAATCTTTGGGCTGATGCAGGCACATAACGGTGATCGATTTTCCGAAAGCGTCTTTAATGGCTTTTGAAGTGAGTATGTCGTAGAATATTCCGGCGATGGCGCCTTCGGTTGAAAGTATCTGCGCGCCGTTTTTAAGAACGCCGGTTTTCTGGCCTTTGTAATTCTGCCAGATATATCTGTCGCGGCGGACCGGGTCCTGGCGGGTGAATAAGAATTCGGAAATCCTGTATTGTTCGCGTTCTGATTCTTTAATCTTTAAAAGAGGGTTGGTCGGGCCGTATAAAGCTTCGAAAGCTTCAGCCCAGCCTTCTATAAAAGCGAGGCCGCGGTCTGAAACAACGGGGCCGTCGTGGCCGAGATTGCTTTTTTTGTCGATTTTGGATATGGCCGGCCCGTACATGTCGAACATTATGCCGTGAGCGTTTTCATGCGCCACTACGAAGTCGAATGTGTCGTTTTTGATGGCGTCCGCCACTGAAAAGGCTTTGGGTATGTCTTCTATGAAAATGGCGGTGTTGAAGAAAAACTTGCCGCCGTCTTTGAGATCTAAATGAAGGGGCACGGGGGCGCATGCGGGGCCGGTTCCCATGTTTAGGTTTATGAATAAAACCAGCGGGGCCGAAACCTGTTTTTTATAAAATTCGGCGCGCGCCTGATCGCCCGATTTTAAAATAAGCGCGAGTTTTTTCATGCGCGCTATAACGCGGAGTTTGGCGGAATCCGTCATTTCGGGGGAGCTTTTAAGGTAGTTGATTATTTCGGGAGCGCCTTGCCCGCCTTCGAACGGCGCTATTTTAAATCCCTTTAACATGGGGACTTCGAGTTTTTCAAAATTGTCGCTTACTTCTATCATGACGGGTTTTTTACCTTTAGGGTCCATCATGGGCGCGGCGGAGAAAAACGCGGACTCCGCCTTGAACGGAACGTCCTGATATTGCGGGGCCAGATAAGTTACAAGCTGCGCCGCGCCTGCCGCGCCGCTTAAAAATAAACCGACGGAAAGAATTATTGCCATCGAAAATGATAGTTTGAAAAGGTTTGCCGTACGGGCTTGTTTCATAAGTTACCGCCTTTTTATGTGAAATTTAATCTTACGCATTAATTATACCATACGCCTGACTTTTTGTCAAAAAATGCGCGGCGATAATTATTCTTGACAATTGTCCTTAAATTATCTATACTATTTTCACGCGCCTTTGCGCGGATAAAAAAGAAGCGGTTCGCGCGCCTGTTTTGCGCCGGATAAATGCTAAAAAACTGAGCGGACCGCGGCAAGGAATTATTAAAATGTGCGGTATATGCGGAATATTCGATATGAGCGGGGCGGGCCGCCTTAAAAACGCCGCATGGCGGGTGGAGCGTATGATGGATACGCTTTCCCATAGAGGGCCTGACGGCTCCGGAATTTATTCGAGCCCTGACGCCAATTGTATTTTAGGCCATAAAAGATTGGCCGTTATAGACGTGGCGGGCGGAAAACAGCCGGCTTCGAATGAAGACGACGATATATGGGTGTCTTTCGACGGCGAAATATATAATTACGCTCACATCTGGAAAGACCTCGAATCGCGCGGCCATAAATTTAAAACGTCTTCCGACACCGAAGCGATCGTTCACCTTTACGAATCGTACGGCGCCGATTTCGCTTCTCAAATGAACGGAATGTTCAGCGTGGCCGTTTACGACCAGAAGGAAAAAAGGCTTTTGCTCACCCGCGACCGCTGCGGCGTAAAACCTTTGTTTACGGCGATAGACGATAATTTTTTATATTTCGCTTCCGAAATAAAAGCTATTCTTGCCGTTAAGCCCGAACTGAAGTCGCTTTCGGAAGAAGCGCTTTACGAATACCTGATATACGGTTATATCAGCGCGCCCGCCACGATATTCCAAAAGATAAATAAATTCATGCCGGCCCATGTGGCGGTTTATTCGAGCGGCGGCGAAAAATATGAACAGGTTTACTGGCAGGCCCGTTATTCGCCCGAATACGGCCGCAGCGCGGGGGTTTTCGCCAACGAACTGCTCTCGACCATTAAAAACGCCGTCAAAGACCGCATGAACGCCGACGTGGATATGGGCGCTTACCTTTCGGGAGGCATCAATTCTTCCATTATAGTGGCCCTGATGAGCAAGATATCTTCGATAAGAATTAAAAGCTTTACGATCGGTTTCGACGAAGACGGCCAGTCCGACCTTAAATTCGCCGCCAGAGTGGCAGAAATGTTCGACACGGTCCATCACGCTTTTAATATCAAGTCCAGAGAGATAGAGCTTTTACCCGATATAGTCTCTTATTTCGACGAACCTCTCTGCGACCCTTCGATTTTGCCGGCCTACCAGTCGGCCAGGGTCGTTTCAAACCACGCCCGGGTTATACTCAACGGCGAAGGGGCCGACGAGCTTTTCGGCGGCCATGAAAGATACCTGTGGGAAACGATCGCCGGCGTTTATACCAGGGTGCCGAAGCTGCTCAGAAAAAACTTTTTTGAAAAAGCGATGAAATTATTCCCCTCGTCAACTAATAATTTTTTTGAAAACGGCGTCAGAAAGCTTAAAAGATTTATGGAATACTGCGCTTACGATCCTAATTACAGGCATCTTTCTTTCGCTTCGTATTTTTCCGGCGAAAGTTTGAGGGCCGTCGTTGGGCAATTCGAAAAAAATAAAACCGCCATACTCGCTTCGGAAAAAAAATACGAGACGGATTTCAACGAGGGCAATTTTGAAAATTGGTTATCGGCAGTTCTTTTCAGCGATTTTAAATATTACCTTCAAGGCAGCGTAATAGTTAAAAACGAAAGGATGGGCATAGCGAATTCAGTAGAAAACCGCAGCCCCTTTCTGGATTATAAAGTAGTCGAACTCGCGATGAAAATGCCCGTCGATTATAAAATAAAAAACCTGTCTTTGAAAAATATATTAAAAGTTATGATGCAGGATACCCTGCCGCTTTATATTCTTCACAGGCCCAAAACCGGTTTCACTCCGCCTCTGGATAAATGGTTCAAAGGCGATCTCCGCGAGCTTTTAAGCCGCGCGCTCACCGGGAAAAATTCTTTCGTTAAAAATTTTCTTAACGCCGCTTACGTTAAACACATGATCGAAACCAATCAGAGCGGAATGCAAAATTTTTCGTATCAGCTCTTCAATCTTTTCATCCTCGAATTATGGCATAAACTTTATATGGGCCAATCCTCGGGCCTGCACGGAGTTTCGTATAAAGATATTTTTTAAGCGCTCCGCGTAAATATATTTTATTAATCAATTTTTATTTTTTAACCGATTATTATAATATATCAAAAAATATGGAGGATTTTTTTTCATAATGAAAATAAGGCTGATCGACAAACCCGAGTTTACCAACGCCTGCGGCGCTGAACAGATGGCGCTCGACGAAGCCGTATTCAAAGAATATGAGTCGGCCGAAACGCCCGAATATCCCATAACGCTGAGATTTTATTCATTTGCGCCCGCGGCCGTGACTTTTGGTTATTTTCAAAAAAACTCCACATTGAATAACGATTTTATAAAGCAAAACGGTTTTGAAACCGTCAGGCGCATAACGGGCGGCCGGGCGGTCCTTCACCATAAAGACCTGTCTGCTATCGATACTCGGACATCTGCAGGAAGGGATTTAAAGGAAACTTCCCGCGTGCCGGTGGCCGTTACAAATAACGCACGCACCTGGCGAAGGTTTATTATCTCGCCGCGGTTGGCCTTGAAAAAAAGCTGATCTATTTTAAATTTTTCGGCCATAGCTGAAAGTGTGTCAAAACGTTTCCAGTGAGCATTATTGATATCGACCACGTCAAGGCTGCCAGGAACGGCGGTTATGAAGGCTATTTCTTCAGGGTTTATAAAGATCATCGAGCCGACGGCCTGACATGGAACAGGCTTCAACGGCGATACTAATTTCAGGATTGCGCTATAAAGCACATCGGGATCTCCGGGGCGGGGTTTCTTTTGCATAGTTAAAACTCCTGTTATGCGGCTTTTTTATCGATCGGCATATCTTTTTTGATGTCTGTAACATCTTTTTTTATGAATTCACAAAAATTCTTGCAGCCGCTCTTTTTAAAATCTTCATAGACTTTTTCTTTCGACGCAATTACTTCGTTTATAACTTTTTCATAGTTATTTTTCATAAATCACCTCCAGCGGATTTATAAGAACAAGAGGTTTGCTGTAGCCGTTTTTAATATTGACGACGTTCACTTCTCTTTGCTTTTTTATATTCGATAAATGTTTGAAGTTCCACGATAACAGTATATCGAACTCATAATACGTCGAAAAGGCTATATGCATGGCATCGTCGAATTTTTTCATCGGAATGATGCCGAGATTAGTATATTCGATCGCCATGGTTTCAATTTCTTCGTTAAGATCGCTATATACTTGAAGGTTGTATCGCTTTATAGCCGACAGCAAGAGTTCCTTTTTTTCGACATCCGGCGTTCTTTTAATTTCAGATAATACAACGTCAGATATATATGCGTCGAAATCGCTCAAATAGTTATCGAAAAAATCTATAGTTGCTTTCATGTAATCCGGCGCGTCATCGGCGAATAAAAAGTTAATCACCGATGTGTCCAGATAAATTTTTAATTTGCGCATGCTTCCCCTTTTATATAAGCATAAATCCTGGCATCTTTAACTTCATTATAGCACAAAACAGGATCAAAGTCGAGGTTTACATATGGTGTATTATCGGGGATTTTCAAAATTATAAAACTCAACCCTGACAACGCTTTCCGGTATATTCAAAAATTATTTTCACGCCTTCTATATCAGCTCTAAAATATATTTCAGGTTTTATGCGGCTTTCCAGCCTCACCGCGGCGGATCCTGGCGCCGCCGAAAAATGCCGTTAATAATGGTTTATCAAAACAATTCAGGTTTAACAATATTTTTCAACAAAAACGATTGATTTAAGCATAATTGCTTTCGCAATACTTCTGTATGTAGCCGTATTATCTGCCATCTTGCTAAAGTATTGCTCCGGCAATACTAAAAGTTATGGTATTTTTCAACGAATTCAATCAGAGCCATGCCTAGTAAATCTTGATGTTTAAAATGAGGATGTTTTTCAGCAAATTCAATGAATTTTTTGACAGCTTTTTCGCTGGTCTTAAAAGTTTTGGTTATTATAGCCTCACCCAATGCCTTACTGTTTATCTTTAGCTCCGGTATTTCTATCACGTTTTTATGCTTTTTATGGTACCAATCAAGCATTTCCATTAATCCAGGCGCCGCCTGGGCAATATTCATAATATTTTGCTTGAGCTGTGGCGTAAGTTGCATATCAACCACATTATTTTTAGGCAATACTTTCGCAATACTTTTGCAAGTTTCCTTTGTTTTAGGATCTATTGCGGAAGTATTGCTTTCGCACTTATCCGGTTTATCTTTCTTTATTGCTTTAGCAATACTTTTGGAATTTATCTTTTGAGTTTTGCTGGTCGATAACTTTTTATTTTGACTACCCTTTGTTTTAGGCTTTATTGCTAAAGTATTGCTTTTGGAATTAACTGGCATATTTTACCACCTCCCTAAAATATCGTCTTTTTTTCGTATGACTTTAAGCGGCGGCAGCGTTGTCGGCATAAATACTGTAATTGCTGTATAATTCTTCGACTGCTTCGACTTCCGGAACGAATAACGGGTTATAGTTTTTCAGCATGGCCACTGTCTGCTTGGCTTTGACCAGCAGCGCATCGAAATTTTCTTTAAGCATATCCTGTAAATATTTGATTTTGCTTAAGAAAATTTCCTGGGCATTCTCGATCCCCTTCAAGGTCTGCTGCGTTAATGTTTTCTGCTCTTCAACTTCACGTTGCCTTTGCTCGTGGTTGATCTCATCCTGGGTTCTGATGTCAAAAGGAAAGCCGGGATTGTCAAGTTTATGATAAATGCTCATCTGGCCAAATAACGCCGAATGGGAATAATTCTTTATATTCAAAATGGGGCGGTATTTGGCGTTTTTCATATTGGCTGGTGTTTTGTTAAATATTATGGAGCGGCAGTAGTCATCGATAATAATGGGATCGATGCCTTTGGCTTTAGCCTTATGTATAAACCGGTGTATGGTTGTTTGTTCGTCCTGGCTATATTTTTTAAACTCCGGAAGTTGCTCCATGGCCTTAATATATTTTTTATCTAAAACAGGTTTGATTGTTTTAACAATAGTTGATTCGTTCATTCGTTCGTTTGAAGTCGGTCTGTCTTGATCATATAGAATGAATGAATTTTTAGTTAAATTTTCAGTACTGTTATTAACATCTTTATCTTCTTTAGATGCCTCTTTAGATATATATATTGGTGGAGCTACGGTAGCGCTCTGGGTCGCGTTGCCAGGTTGCTGACTTGGTACTGGCGGTTTTTCGAGGAATGTTATTTGCGGGAATAATCCGGCCTGGGTTATGTTTATAACCCCATGTTTTTTAAGCCGGTTGATTATTCTTTGAATCGGTTTGAAAGTTGAGTAAGATTTAGATAGAAGTTTTAAGAGTCCATCTTTAACCGTTCCGGTTAAAAGCAAAAAATTTTTGTTTTCATAGGTAAGCTTTCGTAAGGCACAAAAAACTTTAAACTCTGAATAAGAAAAATCGAAAAGATTTTCGATGTTTGGAACCGTAAAAAAGGAATTTACCCTGGAAATGGTTAAAGTACTCAATTTTGTTTCCCCCAAATTTTTTTTGAGGGCCAACACTTTTCGCTTGACAATTTTTGTTTATTCATGTAAAATAAGTTAAAAATGAATAAACAAAGGCTATTATAAAAAATAATACCTGTGATGGCGTTTTATATTTTAGTGATGGCCCAAACCATAGATAACTCATGTTGGTCGCATGAGTTATTTGGTTTTTATATGGATATGATTTTATAACAAAACTTTTAAAAAAGCAAGTAAAAAGTTTTTGGGTTAACTCCAGGCCGCCCGGCGCCGGCGAAACTTTGTCGCCGGCCTGAAGAGCGGCCGTCATTCAAGATAATCGCGGGCAGCAGCAGGCTGCTGTCGGCGGAACCGTCGCCGCGGGGCGGCCGGGTTCGTTCGAGACAAAAATTCTAATCAAGACAGATCATTTTTTCTATTTCCCAAAAAATAACAAATTTCGAGGCCGTAAGCGGAGCTAGAACGAACGCAAAAAAATAAAAGGTAGTTTGGGTCGTCCGTTGAATCGAAGACCCATTAAAACGCGTTATACGCATCTGAAAAACTCTAATTTTAAATTTTATGGATTTTAAAGGATCAGGAACGGCCCACTTGGGGCGGGCGGTGCGAGGTGCAACCGAGCGCGCCCGCGCATCGAGACAGAAAGGCCGGCACTTAGCCGCCGCCGTTAGCGCTCACGGATGGCGCGCGACGATAACCCGCCTTATGTAAAAGCGAGCCGCACGAAGCGGCGAGCGGCTGAGCCCGGCCGTAAGGACGGGCGAAAGTTTACATAAGGCCCGGGTTATCGGCGAGGCGGCGGCGTGCGTTCCTATCGACGAGACAGAAAATAGCTGGGTGGTTTTAATCGACAAGCATTTCTTTTAAAATATTTTTGATTTTTAAAATGGTTTCGGAGTCTAAAGCCCCTAGTTTTTTGACCATTCGTTTTTTGTCTATGGTTCTTATTTGATCCAATACAATTAATCCCTTCTTGCCATCGAAATTAACCGGAATTCTCGTCGGATATATAAAGGATTTAGTGGTCATAGGCGCTATTATTATTGTGCCTATGTTGTCGTTGATTTCATCCGGAGAGATCACTATGCAGGGCCTTGTTTTGTTTATCTCGTGCCCTAACGTCGGGTCAAGAGATATTAAAAAAATATCGTATTGTTTTATTACCATTTCCAGTTCTCCATTTGCAAATCAAGATCATCATTAATCAATAATTTGTCATCTTTATTTTTCTTCATCAACTTAAAAGCCTCGGTCCAACCCTCGCGAGCTTTTTTGTGAAAAGGCTTTAACATTATTATTTTTCCCTTAATCTCAATGTCAACTTCATTCTGAATATCACATTGCTGAAGTACGGTTTTGGGTATGCGTATGCCCTGCGAATTACCTATTTTAATTATATTAGCTCTCATATTAATCACCTCTAAATGTAATTATAATGTAATTACTTTTAAAAGTCAATCTTTTTGTACTTAGGTAATTAGTTCGAGGCAACCATAATCAACAAAACCGGCCATTAAAGACGGTTTTGGTTTGTTTGCGCGAATAAGAGTTTTTGAGATTTAGCGGGTCGCCGGTGCAGCCTTTGAATAAGCGGTTTAGCGGCCTGAATAGACTGTATGAGGCTGAAAGTCGAATCCACTGGAAATGCCTTATAGCAGGCCTAATTTGCTTTTAACTGCTGCTTGCAGCAATTGAGAAAAGTTGAGCTTTTTCTCTAAAGCTATATCGTTCAACCATTTTGGAATGGTCAGCGTTTTTTTGATATATTCGTTTCGCATCTCGTTTCTGACAGGCGGCATCCAGACTTCTATAAGGCTGGTAAAGGAATGCTTCGGCAGCTTTATGTTTTCCGGCTTGCTTGGCGTCGGTATTTTTTCTTTATCGTCTTCCATGTTGTATAGGTGCAGCTCCATGGCTTCCTTCGCCATTTTTAACGCTTCATCGACGTCTTTGCCTTCGGTTATGCAGCCGGGTAGATCGGGAAACGTAACAGTATAACTTTCTTCGCAATATTCGAATATCGCCGGAAAAACATATCTGTCTTTAAGTTTTGTTTTGTTCATGCTCATCACTCCCGCCAATCTTTATTATTTTAAACCCGCCTGTTTTAATATACTACGATAAGTGTTCTGGTTCATGTCTTTTCTGGGATGCGGAACCGTTACTTTACCTTTTTTATGGCCGTGAATAAGATGAAGGTGAGAACCATTTTTATTCTTTATCATCCATCCGTCACTATATAATATTTTTAAAATTTCGTCTGATGAAACCGTTTGAATCGTGCTCCTTTAATTGATCTGCTTTTATTATAACACGTATTAACAGGAAGTGTCAATTTTTCTTTTTCCTGCCAGGCTTGTTGACGGCGGCCTTAACCGCTGTGCTGGCTTCGAATAAGACTATCTTTCGTGCCGGGCGCTTGATCGGCTTTCCAGTCTTGGGATGGATGATCGTCCTGACCTTTTGCTTTTTGGTTTTGAATACGCCGAATCGGCGCAGCTCCACGGCTTCGCCATTCGTCAGGCCGGACAATATTTCATCGAGGCAGGTATTAAGGATCGCCGCCGCCTGGCGCACGGCCAGGCCATGTTTCTTAATTAACACTTTTATGATGTCGGCTTTTTTCATAGCATCAGTGGGCTGCGATCCATTTCTGGATCAGCGTCGAAAGGTCGGCGGTTTCCTTAGCGGTCAGCTTTTCAAGCTGGCGGAAAAGGTAGGGAAGATCAGAGGTCGAGCCAGTGACGGCGGTCATGGCGGCTTTAACGTCAGCGGCCATGATCGTGGTTCGGTCGGCAGCCGTTGCCTGCCTGGCGGCTTCCTTCGTGATCGAGAGCGCCAGGGTGTCAAGTTGTTTCTGGAATTCTTTCAGGGCGTCCGCGGCGATCCGCAGATCGGTATTCGTCTTCATAAAGGTTTCGACCGTGTTGGGCTTCGTTATGCTTAACGCTTCTGGCATTTTCAACGCTCCTCAATCCGTTATACTGGTTTCCGAGGCTGTCTGGCGACACGCATAGAGGCGTTAGTGCCGCCGGTGCCAGGGATGGCAAGGAGGCGGCCTCGCCGGATTCTGCCTGATTCGGCAGAATTTAGCCTTCTAATTCGGTATATTTTAACCGAATTAGGCCGGATTGTCAAGAGAAATGGAAAGTGTGTTTTGTAAGTATCGATTGAATCGATAGATATACGACTGAGACAGGTCACTTTTTAGGGTTGATACGGGCGCGCGGTTTTGCATGCGTTTGTTAGACGGCGGCGACCGGCCCGCACAGAATGCCCGGCGCTGAACTGTCACCAGGTTGACGATAGTTAAAATATTTTCCGGCCCGCTTTTTATGCGTATTTTACTTTTTGTTATCTCATTTTATTTCACTTTATCTCAATTTAGTTAAATGCGGAAACATTCGGACAGCATGAGTTTTTCACGGAAAAAAAGATAGAAATTTCTTTTTAAAAAGTATTGACTGTAAAACGAAAAACATATATAATAAGAACAAGATTATAAAAAAAGTAAAAGAGCACACTAATGCTTGCCGGCTTGTGTGCCCTTTAAGAGCTAACCAATATATAAACGCCCGATTTGTATTCGGACGGCACACGCTGTTTATGCGCGTGCTATGCTGTTGTCTTAATGTTGATTATAACAGATTTTTAAATCGTTCGTCAAGAAAAAAATGAAATAAAATGAAATAAAACGGAAACGTCAAGAAACGAAAAGAAACTAACGGAAACAATAAGAAAAATTAATAAAACCATTAGAAAGGAGGCAAAAACATGAAAACTATTGAAATTAACGGTAAAAAATATGTTCCCATAATAGACTTCATGAAGCTTACCAGAATGGCCCGCGTAACCGTAAAGAGTTATATCGCTCGCGGCGTTATAAAAGCGATAGTATTAGGGCGTAAATGCTGGATAGATCAATCAGACTTCGATAAATACATTCCGGCATAAAATAAAAGGCCGCAGGTGCGGCCGAAAGTGAACTTTCTCTTAATGGATAGTATACCAAAAAAGATACTAAAAGTCAATGATAATCTATATTTCAACCTTATTCGGCCCGCCGAAAAAGGTCCGCGTCTCGTTCTTGAAAATATGAACGAATGGCGAGTTGTCTTTACTATTCTTGAATTGCTTCGGCGGCGCGGCTACAATGTCGATCGATATGGCTTTATCAATACTTCCTTTAAGGAAATTCACACAATCTTTTCCGAAAGCACTTCCATGAATATAATCAAGCGCGATACCGCCGCGGCGTTCGAGGCTCTGGCCGCCCGATCTTTTGACCTTACCGTGAAGGATAAAGACGGCGAGCGCGTGAAGAAGGATAGCCGCCTGTTGGCGTGGGGCGGCGATCTGACGACGGCCGACAAAATTCAGATAAACGAAATCTTTTATCATAACATACACAGTAATTATATACCCCTGCGCTTGAACCCTATCGGCGAGTTGACCAGGGCCGCCCGCAAGTTACAGGCGCGCGGCCGCTTATTCGGCTCTGATATTCTTATGTATCTTTATACCCTGCAGGGCAAGCGCGCGGCGACGCCTGCCGTCCGTAAGCATATACCCGAGGCGGCGAAGGCGTTCGACCTGTCGGCCCGCCTGTATGAGAGGCACGGCGACCGGGTGCGCGAGGCTCTCGAGCGTGGGGCCGGTATCTGTAAAAATATGCGCGTCATCTCCGGTTTTTATTTCAAGCATAACGATATTTTTTTTACCTTCAAGGAAAAAGAAAAATCCCGTGAGCGGGCGTAATTAAAATGAAGCCCGCTCGAAAGGGCACGATCTTTGAAAAGGCACGGTTTTTATATAGGGGCAAGCGCGTTAAGCGCGCCGCCCCTATATATAGTATCTTATATAGAGCGGGGTAAATTTCCGGCGGCCGTTTTGAAATCACTTGAGCCGCCGACATTTTCGTGATATTTTGCGGCACTTAAAGGAATTTTCTTTCTCCGCTTCAATAAAGGTTTTTCAGGCGCGAAAGGCTGAAAACTATATTAAAAACAGGGGTAAAATTTTGCGGCACTTAAAGGAATTTTTGCGGCACTTAAAGGAATTTTTCCCGGCCTTTAGTGCGTAGGCGTTCGAGGCGGTCGAGCGTCAAAGTATCTGTTTTAATGCTACATTCCAATATGAAAATTTTTGAATATATACAGGGGGTTTTATCATGGGTTTAAACGAGCACAAGATAAAGATTTATGAGGCGGCCGCCGACAAAATTATTGAGTTGGTTCCGGAACTGTTGCCGAGGCCGTCCGGCGAAAAGTATTATATGCGCTGCCCTTTTGCCTGCGGAACTGAAAAAGACGCCGCGTATTATTACAAAAATAACGGGTATATAATTTGTAACCATAAGAACAGGCACAGCAAGGACGCCGGAAAAATCTCTCTTTACGACTATCTCCGCGAGCGTGACGGGTGGGGCGACAATTTCGCCGACGGTTTAAGGCGGCTGGCGTCGCTCGTCGGTTATAATCTGCCGCCCCTGTCGTCGGAAGCGGCCGAGCGGCTTAATGCTTACCAGGTCGAGGCGGCCGCCCGCGAAAAGTTTTTCACGATCTGCCGGACGGCTTTCGTCTTTAGCGACGATAACGGCCCGCTTAAAACTTACCTTTCGGCGCGTGGCTGGTCGTCGAACGAGATCGACGATATAACTGATATCGGTCTTTTCGACGCCGATCTATTAACGAAGGCCGTTGAGGCCGGAGAGTTGAGCGGCCCGGCGGCCGCGTCGGCGCGGTCCCTTCTTGCCCTGGTAGGTAAGCGCGACGCCTATAAATTATTGATACCGTGGCGAGGCTTCGACGGTTCAATCAAGACTTTTGCCCTGCGTTCCGTTTCTCCTGACGTCAAGCCAAAATATTTATTTATGTCCGGCGACGGTTCAAAGTCTGAATTATTTAATATCGGCGGTGCGCGTTCCTCCAGGGCGAACGAGGTTTATATCGTCGAGGGTTTAATCGACGCTCTACGCCTTACGCACGGCGGGCTTGATAACGTCGTTGCCCCGGGCGGTGCGTCTTTAAATGGCGGGCATATAGATCAGTTGAAGAAGTGCGGTTTTAAGAATGTCGTTTTAATGCTCGACAATGACGACGCGGGCGCGAAGGCCGCCGAAAGAATTATAAAACAGTTGGCCGAAAAAGGTTTATCGTCTTATTTCGTGGCGGTTCCTTCTGGAAAGGACCCCGACGGCTATTTACGAGAGGGGCACACGATACAGGAATTGAAAGAACTTCCGCGCGTCTCGAGCGTGAAATATATCGCTGAAAAACTGATCGACGCGGCCGGTCCTTCCGACGATCTGAAACGGCGCGACGCCTTCGAGGCTGTTATGAAGTTTACCGAGACGGCACCGGCCGACCCTCTTTTCGGCGTCGAGCACTTAAACGAGTTGCTTGATAAATACGGCTTTTCCGGTGCCGAGGTCGAGAAAAGGGCAAGCGAAATGAACGCCAGGAGAGCCGACGCGGCCGCCCGTGTTAAATCGTCCGGCGTTCTAAAAAAGGCCGTCGAGGATATCGAGCGCGGCGTTTCACCGTTGGAGGCCATGGCGAAAGTCGCCGACGTCCAGAAGGCCATCCGGCTTGAAAACTTCGTAGATACTTTTAAGCCTTACACCTTCGAGCGGCTTGTTGACGAGTGCGAAAAGACGCCGCCCGCTCTCGAATTAGATATTATGCGGTGGGGTCCGGTTTTATCTAATAATGTCAAAATTCAAAACGGCTCTCTCGTTGCGGTTGCCGGGCGTCCGCGACATGGCAAAACAACACTTTTATTAAATCTGCTTACGAGTTTATGCGCGAAATATACCGAGAAAACTTTCGTTTTTATCAGCTATGAAGAACAGCCGCGCGACATAGCAATCAAAATAATATCTATCCTGGCCGGTGCCCCGCGTCGCGATCTTAAAGGAAAACTAAATATTGAAGAAGCGTTGAGGACCGGCGCGAACATCGACGCCATAAAATCAGGCGTTGAAAAGTTTAAATCTTACACCGAAAGCGGCCGCCTGCTTTTTGATTGCCGCGTCATAGGCATTACGGAATTATGCAATCATATCAAGTTTTTCAAGAGCCGTTACGATCTCGGCGCGGTTTTTGTCGATTATATTCAGAAAATAAAGAGCGACGCCGGGGTTAATTCTTTTAGTCGTCAAACTGAAATTCAAAATATATCAGGTCAATTATTGGAGACGGCCAGGGAGTGCGATATACCGATCATCGTCGGCGCGCAGCTTAACCGCGAGGCCGAAAAGAAGTCCACCCCCGAAGAAAAGAACCTACCGGCACCCGAAAAGTATTTAAAAAAAATGCAGCTTGGTCATTTGAGAGAAAGCGGCGATCTCGAGCAAGACGCTAACATTGCTCTTTTTGTTTATAACCCGTCTGCCGAAGGCGAAAAGTCCGATCGTATTTATGTCGGCATTAAGAAGAATAGAAACGGCGTATCTGAATTGATAGATGGGTTGGAGTGGCGCCCGTCCGAGTTTTATTTAAAGGGCGACGTATTTATCGCCGACAAGAAACTTTAATTATGATCACCTTAAAAGATTTACAAGCGCATATCAAAAGAACACCCGCGCGACTGGTTGCGCCGGCCCCGCCGCCGCTCGTTCCGGCGTCCGTTCCCGTCGAGGCTCGCCCGACGGTTGCGGCTATACTCGATTTATTCGGCCCTTGTGATATAACGGTTGAAGTCGAGGACTTGGAACAAAACGAGCGCGAGACCGTGGACTTTTTAAAAAGAATGATTTACGCTTACAATGTAAATCACGCCAGAATATTAAAGGCCGATCTATTTTTCGCGCGGCTCGACGTTGCGCCCGAAATAAAAGAAAAGCACCGGAAAGAATATGAAGAAATAAAAGCGAACGCCGACACGGCCCGCGCGACCGTCTGGAGTCTCGAAGGGTTGTTGCCTTTCGGAAAGTTCTTTGTTGAATATGACGAAAAAAGATTTTTAAAACTATTCGATAGCGAGTTTAAAGAAATAAAATATTATATAAAGAACGCGGCTTAAATCCCGCCCCGTTAGTTAAGGCCGGTAATGATAATCTATTTAAAATAAACATCTTGCGTTATAGAGCCTTTAAACGCTATTTACGGCGGTTTTATATTTATCATGCGTTATTAAGCGATAGGCGGCAAGGCACTTGCAAAACGATAAGACACGATAACTAATAATAACCGCCGATAACTCATATTATGTAACGTAAAATTCTTTAACCTCCGAAAGCGTATTTCGTTAGTGCGGCGTGCTTTTTAACGGTTTCAAAAAAGTATATTAGGTTTTTATTTTGACGGTGAACGCCGAACGCGTCGAATATTAATATCAACTTTTTTGAATATACGCACATTTACGGCGTTTCTCGAAAAGAAAAAAACTTGATTTTATATTAACCGGCCTTTATATGCTTTTTCCTCTTATGTGCCGATAACGCCCACGGTCAGCCCGTTGTCTTGGATATAAGCCACAGGGCGCACTTATCAAACGCTGAAAACTCAAAAGGCTTACTTTATAAGGCCCGCGCTTTTATCCTGGCTAAACTTTCTTTTTGCCTTCCGCTTATTGGCTTCTTTCGCCTTCTGGTCAGCCGCGTATTCCTACACACGCTTTAACATTTCCTTTACGGCCTGCCGCGCCTCCGCTTCATATCGTTCGATTTCTTCCAGCGTTAGCCTGTGTGCGGGGTTGAAGTGCATAGCCTTACCGTCGTGATCACATAGCATGATCGTTAATCCTTTCTTAAAAACCTGAATTACTTGACACCCTAAAAAGGTCTTTTAACTTTGCCGTCAGTGCGTTCTTTGTTGCGGTAAAGGTTTAATTAGGTTCTGCCCTAAAAGTGGCCGCGCGTTTTTCAACATGGCGCAATTTGCGCGGGGTTGAAACGCCCGTGTTGTTTTTAAGGGTATTTCAACTTGAAAATCCCTCGCCGTCGCCCGGGGTATCAGCCAGACCGTGATTATCCTTTAAGTCATCTGCCCTCTCTCACAAGATACCTATTTCGTTCGAGAATGCCGCTGGTTGAAATTCTTTAAAAAATGTGGTAAAATATAGGTTATGAGGTGATGAAATATGACTTTCGCTAATATACTTGATGAATGCCAGAAGTTAAAACTCGATGATCTTACATCGTTACTCGAAATACTTAACAACCGCGCCCGAGAGAAGCGCCGCGAGCAGATTTACAGGGCCGCCATGAAGGGCCGAGCGGACAGGAAAGCTGGCAAGAAGTTTAAGACGCTCGCCGATCTGGAGAAAATATAATGCCGACGATCTCCGCTTACGATTCTTTTTTCCGGCGTTATAAAAAGTTTCTGGCCTTACATCCGAATTTGAAAAAGAAGATACTTGAAAAGCTGGCCTTGCTCAAGTCTGAACCTTACGCACCCGTTCTCCGCTTTCATAAGCTGACAGGCCGCCTCGAAGAGTTTTACGCCATTACTATTGACTATGACTACCGCATAATTATCGACCCCGATTTCGATAACGATATTTTTTATCTCGTCGATATCGGCACTCATGACGAGGTTTATTAATACCGCCGCGTCATTCGCCTCCCTGCCGCTTGAGCTTCCCGCCTCGAGCGCGCCCACGAAACACATCTAAAGCTTTCTTTATTTACAGGCTCGACGCTGGCCGACGCTGCTTCTTATGGTATCAGCCCGCCCGGCTCCGCTCTGATAACGCCCGTCATTTCTCGCAAGGTATATGATTATACCCAGGCCGCGGCCGACCGCGGTTGCCCGAAAAGTCTTGTCAATGCTGCCTTTTTAGACGGGGGGTGGCGTGGGCATACCGGAACGGCGACACTTCCAAATACTCTATCTGATGCCGCGCGATTTTTATATAATTTTAGAAACGGTGTCAGGGCTTTTCCTTTGCGCGATCACGTTTCAGACGATTAGGTATCATATCGGGGTTGTCTTTATAATATTCTTCCGTGGCTTTGACTTTCGCCTCTAAATATTTTTCCTTTTCTTCCGGCGATAGTGCCTGAAACTTTAAATCTTCTGGTGTGAATTTCATTTATAATACCTCCCTAAAAACAAGACGGGGGGGGCGCAGAAAAAGGCTCGTTCGATCTGAACTACCCTTGGGGCTCGCCCGTAAAAATTTTTATAATATTTTCAAAAAGCGTTAAGGGGCGCGGCTTTACTTCAAATTAAGTTTTTCAATACGTTCTTTTATTGCCAGCTTTGCGAAACCGACGAATGAAAAGCCGTTGCGCTTTATAACTTCCACCCAGGCTTTCGGCACGTTGTAGAGGTTGACCGAGCGGAAACACTCGATTTGTTCCGTGTTGTCGATAACCGACGGGCCTTTCTTTTTCGACATCGAGCGGCTCGCCTGCTGTATGCTGCCTTCCTTTTGGAATAAAACGCTTTCGGTCGGTGTCATTTCCTCTTGCTGCTTTTTCATAAGGCTTCGACCTCCTTTAATAGTTTTTTAAACTCGTCGGCTGCTGCTTTCCGGCCCTTTATTTCGCATACGCTTTTCCCCTGGGCGAATGCGTCGCGGTAGTCGGCGCGCTCTGTAAGTTGAGTTTTGAATATCTCAAAGTAATCATCATGGGCGTTTACAAATTTTTCAATCGTTGTATAGCCTGCCGTATTCGGCCTTATTCTGTTAGCTATAACGTGGGCTTTAATGCGCCGGGTTCGTGTGCTGACTTTCTTTAAAATATCTTTGAACGCCAGCAGGCCGCAAAGATCGAGATAACAATCATTTGTCGGCGATAAAATGAAGTCGGCCGCTTTCATGGCTTCGTGTGTTGCGTCGCTGTCTATTGCGTGGGTATCAATAATAATATAGCCGGTTGCCGCCGTTATGAACTGCTTAAACTCCTTAACGCCGTTTACCGCCATAAGGTTAAATGGTTCCATGCCGAGGCCACGCCGGTTGTAATCGAATAGCGTCAGGCTCTTTTGATAGTCAAGGTCGATCACCGTTACGTCGTATTTCTTCGATAATTCTACCGCCAGATTAAACGCGAGAGTCGACTTACCGCTACCGCCCTTCGGATTTATGACCGCCAGAACACGCCGCCCCGGCTTGTCTGCTGGGCGTTGCCGCGCTACCGTCGTTTTCTTTTTAGTTATAGCTTTCATACTTGCCCCCTGTAATATATGGTATCAGTTTTTGATAAATAATTCAATCCCCGTTAAATATGCTTATCGGATATTAAATCAAGTTATTTAACGCCGAGTCAATCCCCGTTATTCTCCGGCTTTCTCTTCTCCGGCTTTCCACGTTATTCTATTCTTTTTCATACTCCGTTATACCACGTTAAAAGCCGTTTTTCCATACTCCGTTTTTTTACGTTATTTTTTTAGTAAAAGTATTGAATAATCTGAAAAAATATGTTAAAACATAATAGAGCATTTTAGATGATGCAATATTACAAGCGGAGGTAAAAACATGGAGAAAGAATTTTTAACGGTAAGGCAAGCCGCCGAGCTGTTGACAGTCCGCCCCGAGACGGTGAAACGGTGGATAAGAAACAAGCAGCTTCCGGCCTTCTACGCCGGTAAACTTTACAGGATAAGGCGCACCGACATCGACGCATTAATCCAGGCAGGCGGCGTCGCCGTGAAAACCAAAAAGGAAATATCAATTTAAGAAAGGCGGTATAATCATGACTTTAGTTAATATCGAGATCATAGCGGACAAATTAGGGGTTAAAAAATCGCTCGTTGAAAAATGGATAAAGGGCGGTATCATGGAGGCTATAAAGCAGGACGGCGGGCACTATATCGCTGCGGCCGATACCAGAGTTTCGGGCACCGTGTCGGCTTCTTTCGTCCTTACCGTCGACGTTGAAAACCCGCCGGCCAGGGCGACGAAAAAGGCGGTGATGATGTAATGGATAGAGCAAAGGAACTAATGGATAATGCGACGCAGGGGCGCGCCGACATTCTCGACCAGATCGAACAAAATCAGGATTTTATAATTAACCTTTTCGAGCATAACGGCTTTCATACTGCCGAAATACTCGACAACGACGAGCGGCCGTTAAAGGCTTACGACGCCCCGCCCTATATGGATAATCTTTCTTACTGCGAGAACGCGCCCGGCTCGGGCAAGTTTGAATTTCATTACTTCATGCCGAACGTCTGCCCCGATACGCCGATACACGATCTTTCCGACGCGCATTTCTGGAACGCCGCCGAGATCATCGCGCATACCCTTGAGGCTCTTAAAGAAAAACTTTTCGAGGCCGAGGCTCGCCGCGGATCTATCGTCATAAAGTTTTCCGAGATTCTGCCGTATAAGCCCACCGCAGAAAAGAGCGCACAGGAGGCGAAATAATGTCCTTTAAGTTTACCCGGGACGACACCGGCGCGTATGACTGCCTTGATAAGTCCGGCCTGTCAATCCGCGAGGTCATAGCCATGATCGTTAAATACCACCGCGAGCAGGCCGCAGCCGCTACCGGCGAGGATAAGGCAAAACTCTTGAAGCTCGCTGACGATTGGGGGCGCTTCGCCCAGGTGATGAGTAATGCCCGCACCGTCGACGATTTTATAGTTAATAGCCGTGAGCTTTTACCCCGGCTGATTGATAGTTTTATCATTTTAAAGAACGGCACGAAGGAGGCCGCTTAATATGAAAGACCTTGTAAATACTAAAACCGGCGCGTCGGTGATTAATATACTTTGCCGGATTGAAAATAACCTTCTCGACACCATTGACGCTTTGCCGTTGAACACGCTCGAGGACGCGGACAAGCACCTTGTTTATCTGAATGAGGCGCGCAAATATCACCGCCTTATAAACCTTATCGCTAACAGTAAAGACGCGGCCGATCTCGAAGAAAAATTAGTCGACCTTCTGGCTTGCTTGAGCGAACATGAGCCGCAGGCGGTGGGCGCATGAAATGGGATTATATCGTCTATGGTTACGGCCTGGACCCGGCCCCGCTCGAACAGTTGGAGGGCATAAGGGCCGAGGTCAGGTATAGTGGCGGGATTAACGGCGCGGCCCTTTCCGATGTGCTTACCTGCCTTATCGGACATTACGCAGAGATCGAAAAAATCCGCGCCCTGGTCGAAGCGCAAAATAACCGCCTCGATGAGCTGGCCGCCCTCGTCAAAGTCGTGCAGGGTTACAGGTCGAAAAAAGATATACCGACCGCAACAATCGCAACAACGACAACCGAGGGGCGAGATGCGATACGTCGACCGGGAGCCGCCGCGACAAAAAAGAAATAAACGGAGACACGAGTTTTTGCGCCTCTTTCGGCTGGTCGGCGTTTTAGTCGTTTTGCCGCTTCCGTTGTTTCCGGTTGGGCGTATCATTCTGTATCATGCTTGATTAGACTTTTAAGAAATTTGACCAAATTTGACCACAAGCAAAAATAAAGGGGGTATCAATGGCACTTCCAGAACTGCTGACAGTCGCCGAGGTTGCGAAGTATTTAGGCCTCCATGTCGAGACCGTTAAGCGGTGGATCCGCGAAGGCAAGCTAACCGGCGGCTTGAAATTCGGCAATAGGTGGGTAATTATGTTGGATAAGCTTTTAAATGATCTGCTGGCCATGAGAGGCGGGAACGCGAAACGCTCGCCGCTGGCTGGCCGCAAAAAGAAAAAAACTATCGAAGAAAGGACGGTTTAAATATGGGTAAGATTCAAGAGGTCTATATATTGGTTGATGAGACACACGCGCTTTATACCGGCGGCGGCGAGGACAGTTATTATATAACTCACGACGACCTTAACGGCATACTCGAGGACGACGCGAGCGCGCGCGTTGTAATGATGAGCACGAAGCAGCCGGGCGCGGTTATATTCGACCCTGATAGCTACGATGAAATTAAGGTAAATTCAGAGGTTTACGCCGTCATCGAGCGCGACGACAAAATACCAGATGAGGATTAAGCGCGGCACCTGGCGGCCTGATACCGGCTCTAATATTCCTTTAAGTTTGTCGCATTTCTGGAATTTTTGAGACGCTTCCGGCCGCCGGTGGAACTGATAGCGCGGGTTGATTCCTTACAGAAAAAACGATCTTTTTTAGAATCGAGAAGCCAGACAGGGCCGCCGCGATCTTCCGACATACCGCCGAGACAGGCCGGCCACCGATAAGCCCCAGAGCGCATTTATTTTTCGGGTAGGCGTGCGAGGCGCGCCGAGCCGCCGGACTCACGACGAAAAGAAAAACGCGCCAGCGGAATTTCGAATAACGTCGTGGGTATCCG
>Ga0208458_1001177_pt1 | contig 22850 bp, 20 predicted proteins | sample AD_UKC085_MetaG_FD_184432 | JGI IMG/M metagenome (GOLD analysis project Ga0208458, IMG submission 184432) | Active sludge microbial communities of municipal wastewater-treating anaerobic digesters from USA - AD_UKC085_MetaG (SPAdes) (version 2) | ecosystem: Engineered > Bioreactor > Anaerobic >... | reverse complement strand
ACTGCTGTATCATCTTGTTTTCAGGACGAATATGCGTAATCAACAGGAACATCGCAGAAAGAAATCTTGTGAAGAACAATGCAGAAGTCTTATACAGATGGTGGGTATTAATATTGATGAAAGATATTACCCCTAAAAGTCACGCCCCCGCTAAAACGGGTTACGCTCCTTCGGAGCTTAACGTCCGGGGGGGGTGCCGTACCTCCGGTTTCACCGGAGGTTATTAAAATTCTTCTCTTTCAGAGAAGCTGCCGGCTGATGGATGCTCCTTCGGAGCATGTCATATCCAGGGAGTCTTGTGATGGGAGTATGATAGTAATCCTTTTGGTTATTTCCCGGCATATCAGGGCCAGAAAGTTTTGTGATGGAATATGTGATCCTTTTGCTTCTGATTCTGTATGTCAAGGTCAGGTAGTTTTTTGATGGTAGTCTGTTAAAGTAATCCTCCTATGGGGCGTTTTATTGAAATTAAACAAAATTGATAAGCATGATTATTTTTCTCAGTTAATCGCTGTTGGCGGTGATATGGTTGGTGCTGTAACAGTAAAAGAAGAAGAAAAATGAATCGCTGTCCAATAACATACAATCCTTGTGGGGATAAGCGTTACAGTGTTGCAGGTCTTAAACTGCTGTCAACCGGATTGCTTTCACTTAAAGACCTTGAATATACAGCAGAAGAACAAAGGCAAGAAGCTTTTAACCGTGCTTCCAGGATGTCAATACAGGGTATTCAGCCAAAACTAAGTGCAAGACTCAACATTAAAGAAGAGAAATTCGAGATTGTTGATACAGGTGGAAGATATATTCTTAAACCTCAACATCAGTTTTTTCCTGAAATGCCTGAGAATGAAGATCTCACAATGAAGCTTGCTAGTGAGATTGGTTTAGAAATCCCGGTTCATGGTTTAATATGGTCAAAAGATAAAACCCTTACATATTTTATCAGGCGATTTGACAGGAAAGGTCAGAACGACAAAGTAGCTGTTGAAGATTTTGCTCAGTTGGCAGGATTAACCAGGGATACAAAGTATGATTACAGTATGGAAAAGGTTGTTGATTTGATTAACAAATTCTGTACTTTTCCGGCAATCGAAAAGCTTATTCTGTTCAAGCTGGTCATATTTAATTATTTAACTGGAAATGATGATCATCATCTTAAAAATTTTTCAATCATAACTGAAGACGGAAAGGTTAAACTGTCTCCATGTTATGACCTGCTTAATACTACAATAGAGTATAGGAAACCTGATGAGGAAATTGCATTACCTTTAAAAGGCAAGAAAAAGAATTTAACATATAATATTCTTATAGAATACTTTGGATTAGGAAGGTGTGAACTGACAGCTAAAAGTGTTGATAAAGTTCTTGATACCATATCATCAGCAATACCGGTATGGAAATCGCTTATTGATTCAAGTTTCTTGTCAAATGGCATGAAAGAAAAATACCTTACGTTACTGGAAACGCGTCTTTACAATTTAAGAATTACTTAACAATACGAATTAAGAGTTGAAATAGAATAAGTGATTTTCATTTGATTAAAACCCTGGGAATCAGTATATTAATAGATATATCTCACTTTATATTATTAATCATGATCCCCAAGGCGAAAGAACTCAAGTTAATCTCTATCTATTTGTATATCTGTGATATATTTGATTCAAGATTAAAAGGCACATGCCAGCGTTTCGGTAATAACAGCAATCCTGATTTTACTGATCAGGAAGTTATGACAATTTATCTCTATGCAATGAACGTAGAACAGCGAATAAAGATAAAACAAATATACCAATACGCGAACGACTGTCCCTGATTTCCTCTATTGCCATCCCATGAAGCCTTCAATGTGAGAATAAACCGCCTTAGTGAAGCTTTCAGGATTATATCTGAAATACTGCTTTCAGAAAATTGCCCACCTGATCGCGATCTGAATACAAGTGTGATGGATTCCTTACCTAATAATTACCTGTTCGGGAAAACGTACTCCTTCTATAGCCAAAGAGATAACAAATAAAGACTATTTGACAAGAATCAGTAATTCTGGATTATTAACACTGGTTAAGGCTGTTAAAAACAGGCCCAGGTACTAACTCAACGTGACAAGGCAGCTAACGATCTGTATTCAAGGGCTGTATCAGCTATAAGACAGCCCATCGAATCATTGTTCAACTGGATCATCGAAAAAACAGATATTCAAAGAGTGTCAAAGGTGCGTTCTACCAGGGGATTGCTAGTTCATGTCTTTGGAAGAATCGCGGCTGCTTTTATTTTTTTAATTTTTTAACTCTTAATTCGCATGATTAATAATATCATATAATGATATAGAGCAATGGGGCAAACTATTAAAACGGGTCACGCTCCCCGCTAAAGCGGGGCAGGCTCTTCGGAGCTTAACGTCCGGGGGGGTGCCGTACCTCCGGTTTCACCGGAGGTTATTAGAATCCTTCTCTTTCAGAGAAGCTGCCGGCTGATGGATGCTCCTTCGGAGCATGTCATATTCAGGGAGTCTTGTGATGAGAGTATTTTACAGTAACATTTTTTGTCATGTCCTTGCATATCAGGGTAAGGGAGTTTTGTAATGGAATATGTGATCCTTTTGCTTCTGATTCTGTATGTCAAGGTCAGGTAGTTTTTTGATGGTAGTCTGTTAAAGTAATCCTCCTATTGGGTGTTTTATTGAAATTAAACAAAATTGATAAGCATGATTATTTTTCTCAGTTAATCGCTGTTGGCGGTGACATGGTTGGTGCTGTAACAGCAACAGACAAATCCTGAGTAAACTCATCTTGGTTCCAATTTAGTCCGGCAGATATGCTCCGCAGGAACTCATTGATAGGGCTGATCTTGTGACCGAGATGAAAGAGATAAAGCATTACTATAACGAGGGAGTGGAAGCAAGAGAAGGTATTGAGTAATAATAAACTATGTTATCGTTTTCATGCCATAAAATGCCATGAATGAAAGAGCCGGTACACCGGCAGTTTACTGTAAGTATTCTTCAATCTTTTTAATTGCAGACTCTATATCAGAAGGTCTGGGCACGGGATAATGAATCTCCCCTCGTTTGTCCATAATCATGTAGGAAGGGAAGCCTCCAATGTTGTTATCTCCCATAAAAAGCAGCGATACTTCATTATCCATGAAATAATTCTCCCCGCTGACATTGTTTTTTAGAATAGCAGGTTTCCAGCTATCAATATTTGATGATAAGCAGAGATTAACAAAAACAACATCCTTATTCTTAAAAGAGCTGTGCAGCCCGGGGGTAAATGCAAACTCCTCCAGGCAGGGACCACACCAGGTAGCCCAGACATCCAAATACAACACTTTGCCTTTGTATTTTTCAGAAAGATAACTCAGTATTGCCACATCCGGAATCTCTTCAATCTCATCGTTTGCTAAATAAAGAACCCCTCTTAATTCTCTTTCTTCCTTTGACAGCATCGTTTTCTGAGCAATATCCCTGTTCTTTTTTGCAAGTTCTTCCAACTTTTCAATGAAAAATTTCCGGGAGAAAAGTGCATTTAAACCCGGAATGGAATCGCTTAACCCGGGCACCTCATTCTGTCCATTCTTCAGAAAATCAAATAACATCACGTCTCTTACCAGTCCTTTCGGGGCTTTCTCATTTAACTTTTTTACCGTTAACCGGGCGGCATAGGTATAATCCTTCTCCGAAAAGAGGCGACTGATTTGATCGTCGTCCCGGACAAGGGAGTTCATGCAAACCAACAAATGAGGGAAGAAATACATGGTCCGGAAATTACTCTCATTAAAAACGTCAAAAATGGGATTCGTGAAAATATCCCAGGAATCAGTCTCCTCATGACGGTAGTCCATCAGGTAATTCGCTATTAAAAATTTACCGTCAACATAAGCCCAGCTTTTCAAAAAATCGCTCATGCCGGTCCTTTCAGCATAGGCAGCTATGGAATCCTCCACTTTCCCAAACTCCTGTTTCACCTCTGCAAGAAAGTCATCCGGATCTGTATCAAAATCAAACTGCGGGAGAATTTGATTAAACAGATGATAGAAATGATTACACCATAGGAACAACTCTTTATTCAGCTCCGGGTTAGCGCCTGAAAAAGCAATGGCGTTGTTGAAATCATTCTCTGTTTTCTGTGCATCAATAGTTACAAATACAGAATCTCCCGGATTGATATACAGGTTGATAAACCTGTTTGAAAAACGAATAGTAATGTTTTGGGCGAATAAATAATCATGCTCAGTATGAAAATACCCGTTTGTTTTCGTCAGTTCCGGAGCAAACCTGCGTTCATCACTTAAATCGTCACAGTAATTGATTAAAATGACCTCATCAGTATAATTATTAACCACTCCTGCAATTACTGTTCTTTTAGGTTCCGGATGATTGTCTCCCCGTGAGCAGGCTAAGAAAAAAATACCTCCCAATACCAGATAAAAAATCTTTCTTAAATCACTCATGCTTTTGATTTTGTTTGTCTTACATGATTATGATGGTTCCCTCGTGCACAATATAAATGTGAAGACTAGTCATTTCAACAAAGAAACAACAATTTGTTTTATACCAGATTCTGCAATACTGTTTTTCATCATATGTAACTGGCACCCTTGCCATGGAATGCGCAACAGATAAATCCTGAGGATACTCATCTCGGTTCCAATTTAGTCCGGCAGATATATCCTTCCGGAGTTTTTTCGAGCATCACTACTCCGCCAAACGGGATTTTTTTACCGAAAACGGTTTCAGCCTCTTCCAGTCCTAGGCTTACCAGCATGGCTCTCATCAGTCCGGCATGAGTCACTGCAAGTATTCTTTTCCCTTTGCCGCTGATATCCTGAAGGAATGACCACGCGCGTTGTTGCAGGTCGATGAATGATTCGCCCCCCGGGCAGCGCATGGAAATATAGTCAGAGAACCATTTTTTGCCATCAGGCGAGCCGAAAATGTCATCCCATCTTACTCCCTCCCAGTGTCCGAAGTTCACTTCCAGGAGCCGGCTGTCAGGCAGTACGTTATTGCTGAAAAGCTCTGCAAGACGAAGGCACCTCTTCAGGGGACTGCTGTAAACAAGGTCGAATTCCATACCTTCCAGCTGAGAGACAACTGCCGGATACTCGGAACAGAAGGTGTCGGCCACGTCCGTATCAGTCTGCCCGTAACAGATACCTTCAGACATGGCTGTCCGTGTATGTCTTACAAGACAGAGGAATTCATCCATGATGCAGGCACTGCTGTTAATAGAAGATAAAAGATCAGTTCCGTAATCTGTTGCACCGCACCAAGAGTGTCTCCCGTGTAGCCTCCTATCCGGCGGTGAAGATAGTGACGGAAAGCTGCAAGGACGGCAAGAGCGAGAGCAGTATAAAGAATCACAAATCTGTAATTGAACAATATCATGGGGATAAAACCGGTAACTGATATGATTACAATGGATTTCCAGTCAATTCCATTTCTGGAGAAAAAGGCTTTTCCTTCATTCTTACGCGCATATACAGAGGTTTTGACCAGCAGTGAGGGGAAGACCCTGCTCACGCAATAGGCCGCGATTATAATTGCCGGAAGCTTTTCCACGGGCAGACTTATCAATGCAAATATTTTCAGGGCAAAAAGCAGAATGAGGGCAATAGTTCCGAATGTCCCTATACGGCTGTCTTTCATTATCTCCAGTATCCTTTCCCTGGACCAGCCCCCGCCAAACCCGTCAACAAAGTCAGCGAGTCCGTCCTCGTGAAAAGCTCCTGTCACCAGAACAGAAACAGTCAGGGCAATTGTCACTGCCACGGGTGCCGGCATCACGAGTAAAGCCAGCCACAGGACACCTGCCGTAATTGCGGCAACGATAAGCCCGGTAAGCGGGTAGTATCGAAGCGTCTTGCTCATGATTGCTTCAGAGTATTCCGTGAAACGGGGACAGGGAATACGCGTGAAGAACATCAGCGCGTTGAGAAACAGGTTAAACTCTTTTTTTATTGCTTTTCTCATTGCTGTTAATGTCTGACAGCTTCAGAGATTGAAGCACTTCCAAAACTTGCCATCTCATTCATAAACAAAACAGCCGATTGCAACAGCGGGTAGGCTATTGCAGCACCGGTACCTTCTCCAAGCCTAAGGTTGAGTCTGAGAAGGGGCTCTCCCTTAAGGAAGCCGATCATCGCCTTGTGGCCCGTTTCATCCGAAAGATGGCTGAAGATGGTATTATCAATGATATCAGGCTGCATTGCATTTGCTGCCAGGAAGGCAGAGGTGACTATATAGCCGTCAGAAATTATCAGCATATTTTGTTTCTTTGCTTCAAGCACCGCACCGCAAATCATCGCAATCTCGAACCCGCCGAATGTTGCAAGTATCTCGTCCGGTGAACCGGGAGAATATTTGCTGTTTACAATCTTAAGTATCCGTTTTTTGTGTCTTAATCCTTCATCGCTCATTCCTGCCCCCCGTCCTATGCAGCGTGACAGCGGGAAGCCGGTGTAGCGGTGATGAAGGAGAGATGCTGATGAGCTGTTTCCTATCCCCATCTCTCCGAAGCCTATGATATTGCAACCGCCGGCTGCTTCTCTTCTGACCATCTCCCGGCCTGATTCCATAGCTCTCCTGCATTCTTCAAGACTCATTGCCGGTTCATTAAGCATGTTTTTTGTACCCCCGGCTATCCTGGCATCAATCAGACCGGGTAAACCTGCAGAAAGGCCTGCGACACCGGCATCAACCACCCTCAGGGCTATTCCGTGCTGCCTGGTAAAGACATTGATCGCCGCCCCGCCGTTGAGAATATTGATCACCATCTGTTTCGTGACTTCACCGGGATAAGCACTCACCCCCGCTTCTGATATCCCGTGATCAGCGGCAAATACAATAATTGCAGGGTTGCGGAGTTCCGGTGTCAGTGTCCCCTGCACCAGTCCAATCCTGAGCGCGACTTTTTCGAGCTTGCCAAGAGATCCCAGTGGCTTGGTACGCGAGTCTATTTTTTTGATCAGTTCCTTTTCGAGATTCATAGTTATCATTTGTAATCAAAATGTTTTAAAAACCGGGCGGAACCGCGGGTGATTGAATAAATCTTTATTTTATTTTAAGCGGTATTCCTGATACCATCAGGTACACTACCGGGGCTTTTTGTACAATATACTGATTCATCCAACCCTGCAGATCAGTGAAGTGCCTTGCCGCTTCGCTTTGCGCGTGTACTCCCATCCCAATCTCATTGGTTACCACTATTAGCCTGAAATCACGCGCGATGAACCTGTTCCACTCTTCCTTTGCCCAGTCAAGTGATGCATCAGGATCATACCCGTGATCGGAATAGATATTTGTCAGCCATAGAGTAATGCAATCAAGAACAACCGTTTGGCCGGTGAGATCAGGTCTGCTGATATGTTTTTCCTCTTCCACCGTTCGCCAGGCCTCACTTCTGTCACTCCTGTGCCTCGCGATCCGTTTTTCAAAATCCTGATCCCATTGCCTGGCAGTTGCCAGATAAACAGGATCAGAGGAAAAATCCCTGGCCAGTTGCTGGGCAAAGCTGCTTTTACCTGACCGTTGCCCGCCTGTAATCACTATTATTTCAGTTGCCATGATGTGATAGTTTTACACTGCCCGGCTTTGAATCATTTATTGTCTGCTGTTCCGGTCCGTTGCCGGGGTTCCTGAGGATAACAGGCCTGCCCGTGACCGGATGAGGTGTGATCAGCACATCAGCTCCAAATGCATTCCGGATATTCCGGGAAGAGAGTACTTCTTCCGGCGTTCCGTCCGCGCATATTTTACCATCTTTCATCAGTGCAAGGTAGTCACAATACTCTCCTGCAAGATTCAGATCGTGAATAATCATCAATACCGTTAATTTTTCCGCCCTGTTCAGACGGTAAAGCATATCCATTATCATTGCCTGGTAATGAATATCCAGGTGCGCGGTGGGTTCATCAAGAAGCAGGAGGGAAGGCTCCTGTGTCAGGGCTGATGCAATGGCTGAAAGCTGAAGCTCACCGCCGCTGATAGCTGTTAAAGGCTTATCACTGAGTTTGGTCAGGCCCGTGAGATTGATAAATTTTTCAGCTGTTTCATTATCTGTTTTATTATATGAAAAGCTGAATCTTCTGAGCCAGGGAACCCTTCCCATAAGTACATGTTCCCTGACGGTGATCTGCCCTGTCTCAACAAATTGCGGCACTGTTGCAATCCTTCTGGCTCTCTCCTTCAGTGTCAGGCCCGACAGGGAGGTGCCGTCAAGTTTCACTGACCCGGCGTTAAGTTTTATATCACCGGTTATGCATTTGAAAAGAGTAGTCTTGCCTGAGCCGTTGCGGCCGATGATGCCTGCAAAAGCCCCTTTCTGCAGATTCAGGTTCAGTGAGTTTAACGTGAACCCCCCGGGGTAGCCACATGTGACGTTCTTTATCTCCAGGAAATTGTCACTCATGCCAATCGCGGTTTTACCCTCCGGCTGCTGAGGATGATTATAAAGGTGATGCCCCCGAATATTCCGGTTATAACACCTATCGGGAGTTCGTTGGGAGAGATAATAATCCTAGCCAGGATGTCACACCAGATAAGGAATATGGCCCCGTTAAGGAATGCAGAGGGAAGCAGTACACGGTAATCAGTGCCAATAATAAGCCTTGAAAAATGCGGCATGATAAGTCCTACAAATCCTATTATGCCGGCTACTGCAATGCAACTGCCGGTCATCAGTGAAGTGATAATGAAAAGAATCCTTATGATGACGCTTGTATTGATTCCCAGGTGCCTGGCCTTAGTCTCTCCCAGTCGCATTGCATTTAGCGGAACAGCAAAAAGAATAGTGACCCCAAGCATCACGACAGAGACCCCTAACAGGGTGAAAACAATAGTATTGTCTGTTTCATTCAGTGACCCCATGGTCCAGAATATTATACCGTGAAGCTGTTCAGCATTGGTAAGAGACATGAGCAGCATCACCACTGAAGAGGAAATAAAGCTGATCATTACCCCGATGAGGAGCATTTTCCCGGTACTCATTCTGTTGTTCCTGATGCTCAGGGAATAAACAAGAAAAATGGTTACCAGCGCACCGGCAAAGCCGAAAAATGAAAGCGGGATACCTTTCAGGGCAAGACCGGTTACAATGGCAAGTGTTACACCAACAGCAGCACCCCCGGAAATTCCGAGCGTGTAAGGTTCCACCAGCGGGTTACGGTAAATACCCTGCAGAATTACTCCGCAGAGGCTGAGACTGCCCCCGATGGCCATTGCAAGCATTGTCCGCGGGATACGTATATGCGTCAGGATCCCGTGTTCCATTGATGAAGGATCAGACAGGATTGACGGCACATCTGCCAGAGAGAAAGATACTTCACCAATGACAAGGGAGAAGAGTGAAGACAACACAAGCAATAGTGCTGACATTGACAGCATAAGAGTAGACTTCATACCTTTTGTTTTCCTGCTCATCAGTCTTACCTGTCTGTGAGTCCCGTCATTGGTCAGACGAGGGTTGTTCGTCCGGCTCTTTTCCCATGTAATCTGCCATTAATCTCAGGGTATTGATAAAATTCTCCGGTGTGGGTTCACAGGCAATTCTGGAATCTAATATATGAATATTGTTTTGTCTGGCTGCATTCATCCGGGAAAAACGCGACCATTGTTCCTTTTCATAGTCTCCGGCAACGCCCATGGTTACAATAAAAATGTAATCCGGATTTTTTGCCACAACAAACTCGCGGCCGACAATACCGTTTGTAAGGTCTGCAGCTATATTCTCCGCACCGCAAAACTTAATATAATCATCCATGTATGTTCCGGGCAATACTGTGAAGATGGGAGAGCTCCCTATCTGCATGAACACACCGGGTTTGGGACTTCTCTGTTCCAACTCATCAGAAAGAAGAAGAACTTCATTTTTAATATCCGCGGCTATCCGTTCAGCCTCTTTCTCCTTGTCAATCAACTGCCCCAGCCTGATAAACTGTGAACAGAGTTCATCAAAAGATTCCGGTGAACGGAATATTTCAATTCTCAGTCCGAACTTCTCAAGTGTTTTTACATCATTCTCGGAGATGAATTCCGACAGTATTACCAAATCGGGTTTCAGGCTTACAATTTTTTCTATATCAGGCCCAACTACCGATCCTGCTACAATGACACTGTCTTTCTCTTCAACAACGCAATAGCTTGAGCAGCCTGCAAGCCTGTCTTCCTCCTCAAGCTGGTATATACTCCTTGTAATTGATGGTGTCAGCGAAACAATTCTTGAGAAAGTAACAGCATCCTTACCATCGGGAGCCGGTCGCGGGGTTCCCCCGCACCCTGAAAACCAGGCAATTGAAATTGCCATGACAAAGAATATCCCTGCATTCCGCGGAAATCTTGCATTTATAGTCATGCCGGTGTTTATAAAACCTTAGAGGATGAGTGTCATTATTCAATACTAAAGATAACTGAATTGGGGAAGTTTCCTGTTTCAAAGCTGTATTGCTCAATGCCGTTGGTATTGAAGACAACAGCCTTTGAGTTGACAGCATCAAGCCCGACCAGGTTTCCACTCTTCGGATCAACGTCAATGCCGTAGAAAGAGCCGTCGATAAGAGCTGAAGCGGGCAGGGAAGTGGCAGTTGAAGCGACTGCAAATACCCCGTCGTTCAGATAATAGATTGTTTTGCCGTCAGGTGATGCTGCTACATTATATATCCCGGGTGAAACCATTTCAGTAAACTCGAAAGTTGTGACATTGCCGGTGGTTCTGTCTATCTTGCACAGGCCCATGCCGGTATAGCTAATATCAGGATAAGCTGAATAATCAGGAACACCTTTACAATAGACCCAGATGTTCTTGTTATTGTCGGCAACAAGATCAACGGGACATGAACCCACGGTATAGGTCTTTGTGATTTCGAAGGTTTCCGGGTTTATCTCAATAACGGTATTGCCATCGTTGTTCCAGCCGCCGGAGATTGTTGCGTACACTTTGTCACCTACAGTCAACAGTGACTCAGGCCCCTTGCTGACCACGAGCGAGTCAGTTTTTTTGAGGGTTGTAAGGTCAATGCTGTAGATGTAATTGTCAGCAGACCCGTTTCCATTGGCCACGTAAACTGTTTTTTCATTCGCACGCGTAATACCGCGGGGATAAGAGAAATTATTCAGGTTTTTAACCATGGCAAAGCTTTTCATGCTTACAACGGTTACCTTCTGAGAGTTGTTTACTGTAATCAGGCCCAGTGTGTCTGCAATGATGAATGATTGGGCTATATCACCGAGTTCCGTGCCGTTTGTAGAGTAATAAAGACTCTTAACCGTATTGCCGTCTTCGGGATTGTACCAGGTGATATCCCCTTCAGCGCTTCCAAAATTCCCTTCACAAACAACAAACATCCCTTTCATGTTTTTTGCAGTGATTCCATTATCAGGGTCTTTTTCGCATGAGACAAGCATGATAATTGCTCCGGCGCACAGGAGCATAATTTTTCGCATGAGATTGCTTTTCATAATAATCATTTTTAAAGAGGTTAGAATTCATAATTTATTTTGGCTGACCAGTACCTTCCGGGCATTGGGTAGAGCCTTATCAGTTCATATATTGTATTGGTTACATTGTTACAGGACAGATGTATCCCGATCTTTCCTTTTCCTGCCTTGATATTGACGCCGGTTCTGATATCAACCAGATTATAGGGATCAAGAAGGCGGTCATTGCTGTAATGGCGCGACGAGGTAAAACCATGTGTAACTTCAAGATCGAATATCCCGGCTGCCAGACTGTTCTTCCATGATGAGATAAACAGGGGAGAGTACAGCATGGTGAGTTTTTCTTGCCCATCTGCCTTATTTGCAACTGAATGGTTCAGATTAACCTTTAATTTGGAAGATAACCTGATTTTTTCATGTTCCATGGTAAAACCTGCAGACAAGTCAACACCTGCAGACCTGACCTCCTGGTAGTTTTCAGGCGACCAGAAAGCTCCTGTCGGACGCCACACTATCATGTCATTGACATTAGTGTAATAGGGGCTGATATCTGTTTCTATCACTGACTTCTCACTGATGTGGAAAGTATTTTCAGAACCTGCTTCTATGGTGTAACCGTTTTCCGGGTTGAGATCCGGATTGCCTCCCGGTCTCCAGAAGAGGTCATTAAATGTCGGTTTCCGGAATTTCTTCGAGTAATTTGCCCGCAGTACCCATTTTCCCGGAATGGCATCCCATTTTAATCCGAACGAAGGCAGGAGCCCTGAGCTGAAGGTGTTGAACCACTCTTTGCGTAAGACGGTCTGGAGGGTTAAACGGTTAATGGTGTATTTCAGTCCGGAGAACAGGGCTATTCCTTTTTCAAGCTTCTCATCACCGTAGGCTGATACATCGGCAGTTACCAATGATCCTGTAAGCCCGGCGTCAAATGAGAGGCCGGAAGGCATGTGATACCGGAAGTTGATATCTCCGTGATTCTGGATCGCGGCGATTCTTGAATCGATACTGTTTACCGGTGAGTCAGGAGCATTCTTTTGCCAGTATGTTTGAAGGTCATCGAACCTTGCTGCCCTGACTTTAAGGCTCCAGCGGTTGCCGATATACCTGTACCCAAGGTATAGTTTCAATGTGGAGTCTGACTGGTGTTCATAGCTTGTGGAGCCTATTCGCGACGGAATATCATATTCCTTTGTCTGGTACCATAATCCGGCTTCAAGTAAAGAAGCCTGTGACAGTTTGAATGCCAGGTTGTGAATCATGCCGTAGTCATTCCAGTCGCCGTCGGTTTGCCGGTGTTCAGTCTGCCTTATATAATCATAATAGGTAAATTCATTTTCCGAGACCGTGCCCCATGCAAACATTTTCCAGGCGAGCCTGTCAGTACCAGCTTTAAAGGTAAACCCTCCGTTAAGTGCACGTAATGACTGTACACCTGCAAAAGCGCTGCCTGAAATGCCCCTTTCCGGTGACAATTCACTGTTAAGGCTCACGGCTCCGCCGAAAGTGCCACTGCCATAGAGAGCTCCCGAGGCTCCGTACACCAAAGAGATACGGTCAAATCCTGCCGCGGGGATCATTGATATGTCTGAGGAACCGAGTGTCACGGAATTGATAGGGAATCCGTTCCAGTTAACCTGCACCTGGCTGGCTGAAACCCCTCGAATGGATATGGACGATGCCCCTCCTCCAACACCGTATGCTTTAATATTAAGTGCAGTCTGACTGCTCAGGAGCTTTACGAGTGACTCCCCGGTATATTGTTTTAATATAGTATCCCTGAATTCTTCGGTTTTAACATCATTCCTGAAATAATCTGTACGTGAAGCGTTTACAACAACATCGGGTATATATATCAGGGTATCTGTTATTGACTGGGCGCCTGTGATTCCCGGAAAGGATAAAACTGTGACCAGAGTCAGTCTGATTCCGGTTCGCATCAATTGTCTTGTCAGCTTCTGCACGGTTACAATACTTAAAAACAGTCACATTTTTCATGGTATTTTAAAAACCATGATGTCAATTCAAATACTCGTAACCTTTAGAGAGACAGGGGTAGAAAAACAGTTTCTGCTCTTTGCCTTTCACCCGAAAGCTACGAGGTCAATTTACAGGCAGGTCTTCTGGCTCATCCAGTTCCGGCTGCCTTCCCATTTCACATTTCGTGTAACAGTGGCGGGGGGTGCCGGAACAATTACCGGATTTACAGCTGCGGGTACAGCTCCCGGTTTCCTGTCAACCGTTCGGTTTACGGGTCACGGGATTCCCTATTCACTCAGACCGGAGTAGTTCAGGCCTGAGCACCTGAAATCGTCAGGCAAATATACATATTATTATTATAACATGAATTCCGTGACAATTCTGACCGGATTCACAGCCATTCGCAGATTCGCGCATGAAAATCTGGCTGTTATACTCAGGCAGGAATAAAGAACCGCGTAATTAAAATGTAATAATCCTTTAACACTCGCGTAAATAATTTGTAATATACTGAAGATAGTTTTGTCGTGAATTTAAAAAATTGAATATCATGACACTATTGAAGTCATACTTATCAGTTCTTCTGATGGTATTGGCAGTAGGTTCTCAGGCGCAACAATCAGGTATAATTAAAGGAAGAGTACTGGATAGCGACAATCTTTCAATGCCAGGTGCGGCTGTAGCTTTAAAATCAATTTCCAAAGGTGCAGTCAGCGATAACTACGGTTATTATACAATTACCGGAGTTCCGGCCGGGACATATGAACTGATTGCCACGTACATCGGTTATACTCCCGAAACGAAACAGATTTCAGTTGAGCCGGGCAGGACAACTGTTGTCGACTTCAGCCTGGAAGCAGGTATTGAATTGTCCGAAATAGTTGTGACCGGACAGCTACAAGGGCAGTCAAAAGCTTTAAATACTCAAATGAATAAGGGTAACATCACCAATATTATCTCATCCGACCAGGTAGGCCGATTCCCCGACGCCAATATAGGTGATGCCCTTAAGAGGATTCCAGGAATAAATGTTCAGTATGACCAGGGCGAAGCTCGCTTCGGGAACATAAGGGGGACCGCACCGCAATATAACTCGGTGATGGTAAACGGTGAACGCATCCCTTCTGCCGAGGCTGAAGACCGGACTGTTCAGCTCGACCTGATTCCTGCCGACATGATTCAGGCCGTCGAAGTGAACAAAGCCGTTACACCCGACATGGACGCTGATGCCATTGGAGGTTCGGTTAACCTGGTATCACGCTCGGCTCCATACGACCGTCGTGTAAGTCTGACACTCGGATCCGGATATAATATGCTTGCTTCAAAGCCAATATATAATGGCGCTGTTATACTTGGCGACCGCTTTTTCAACAATAAGTTAGGCGTAATTGCAAGTGCCTCTTATCACAATCACCGGCTGGGAAGTGACAATGTTGAATCGGAGTGGGATTATATGGATGACAACGACAAAGATGGCTCAGCCTTTGCGGAAGAAATTCAAATTCGGCAGTACTATTTACAGCGTATTCGTCAAAGTTATTCACTGAGCCTTGATTATAATATTACCGCTAACCATACCTTGTTTGCCAATGGTATATACAACCACCGTAACGACTGGGAAAACCGTTACAGAACCATCTATAAAGATATCGAGTATGATGAAGACAGTGATTCGTGGAAAGGTGTTATGAAGAAGGAAACAAAAGGTGGCACTAATGACATTAAAAATGCACGTCTGGAAGACCAGCGCATGATGACCTTCTCTCTGGGTGGCGAACACCAGTTTGGCAGAATTGAGGCCGATTGGACAGCATCATACAGTAAAGCCTCTGAGGAAAGACCTAATGAAAGATATATTGCATATAAGGTTAAAAATCTTACCTTTACAACCGATTTCTCAGATAAAAGTGCTCCAAAAATTACAGGTGTGTCTCCTGCTTCGGCAGCCGATTTCAGTTCGGACTATAAATTTGATGAAATCACTGAAGAATTTCAGTTTACAGAAGATATTGATAAAAACATTAAGGTGAATTTTACGATCCCGCTGCTTGAGAATAAATATAAAAACAGCATAAAACTGGGATTACGCTACAAGAGTAAGGAGAAAATGCGTGATAACAGACTGTTCGAATACAGTCCGCTTGATGAAGATGCTTTTAATGCAACTACGCTGAGTAACCTGAATGATTTTACAAAGAATAACTTCCTGGCGGGCGACTATAAAACCGGCAAAAATGTGACACGGGAATATCTGGGAGGGCTTGATCTGAACAACTCTTCTCTGTTTGAAGAAGAAAGAAGTGCTGAAGGTGAAGCAGGAAACTTTAATGCAACAGAAAATATTATAGGTGGATATGTTATGCTGAATCAGAATATTGGTCCTAAATTGTTTATAATTGCCGGTGCACGTGTAGAAAATACCTCACAGAAATACCAGGGGAACCAATATGATGCTGATGCTGATGAAAATACACTTACCCCCGTTGTTTCCGATTCCTATATAAATGTTCTTCCCGGCCTGCATCTTAAGTATGATTTTAACAAAACTTCTATATTAAGGGCTGCCTGGACAAATACCCTGGCGAGGCCAAACTATTATTCACTGGTTCCTTACAGGGAAATAACCAGGGACGATAATGAAATAGCCATAGGGAACCCCGGATTGACTCCTACCACATCAATGAATTTCGACCTCTCGTTTGAGAAATACTTTAAAACAATCGGTATTTTGTCTGCCGACGTTTTTTATAAGGATATAAAGGATTTTATAGTGACAGAAACACGAGAAGACTATCTGTTCGAAGGAACAACCTGGGATACATACAGTCAGCCTGTCAATGGAGGGAATGCTGAAATATTTGGGATTGAACTGGCAGCGCAGCGACAGCTTGATTTCCTGCCCGGTTTCCTGAAAGGTTTTGGATTGTATGCCAATTACACTTTTACAACAAGCTCTGTAAGCAACTTCCGTATCGAAGGCCGCGAAGATGATGATATTTCGCTTCCCGGAACAGCAAAGCATACGATGAATGGTTCCTTATCATACGATAGCAAACGCTTTACCTTCAGAACTTCTGTCAGCTACTCTTCAGCTTATGTTGATGAATTTGGTGAAGAGATATTTTATGACAGATACTATGATAAGGCAATACACCTGGATGTTAATGCCAACTTTTCAATTACCCCGAAATTCAGAGTGTATGCCGAAGCAAACAATCTGTTAAACCAGCCGTTGAGATACTACCAGGGCATAAGCTCACGGGTAATGCAGGCTGAATATTATAACGCTCGTTTCCAGTTTGGAATAAAAATAGATTTGTAATGCATTTATCACGAATGACATTAAAAAAAACAGGCTGTCTTTTTATTCTGTCATGCATGCTGTTTTCAGCATGTAATGATAAAACCTCAAAAGTTGATAAACATAATCAAAACAACAAATCAAAATCAATACTTCCTGAAGTTGCAGTAATAAAAGAATCTTTCACAACCCCGCGTGATGAAAGCGACAATGTTGACAGTCCGGCGTTGTGGCATGGCGGGGAAGGGCAGAATTGGCTGTTGGCAACTGCAAAAGAAGGTAACGCTATTATTGTATACGATGCTGCAAACGGAGAGAAAATTGGTCGCTTCGGCAGTATTGGAACCGGTTTGGGAGAACTTAGCCGGCCAAACGGTATTGCCGTGATAGACGATTATGCTGTGGTTATTGAAAGAGACAACCACAGGGTACAGGTTTTCATATTACCCGAATTCAAGCCCCTGGGGGTCTTCGGCGAATCAGTTTTACGATCCCCCTACGGCATCACCATTGACCGGTTTGAAGGCAAATACCATCTTTATGTTACCGACAATTATGAAACGCCGGAGGAAGAAACACCACCTGCTGACAGCCTTGACCGGAGGGTTCATCATTTTGCTTTTACGGTGGAAGATAACCGGGTAGCTGCTGAGCATATTAAAGCTTTTGGCGATACTTCGGGTGAAGGTGTTCTGTATAAGGTGGAATCCATCCTTGCTGACAGGATTTATAACAGGTTGCTGATAGCCGATGAACATGAAGATCACCGTGATATAAAGATTTATGATACTGACGGAAGGTTTACAGGGCAAATCATCCCTCATAACTATTTTTTCTATGAACCCGAAGGCATTGTTGTATGGGAATGTGAAGCTGACAGCTCGGGTTATTATCTTATTGTTGACCAGGGTAAAATAAACAATACCTTTCAGGTGTTCGACCGCAAAACCCTGGAATATATTGGTGGTTTTAGCGGTGAAATTACCCGCAATACCGATGGAACGGCAATTACCCAGAAAGCATTCGGTGACTTCAGGTACGGTGCCTTTTACCCGGTGCATAATGATGGGAGCTTAACAGCAATATCGTGGCAAGATATTGCCGGCACCCTGGGTTTAAGGAATGACTGCGATTAGAAAACAGGAGTTTTTCCTGTTATAAATGCTGACCGTTATTTGCTCTTCAGCATACATGTGAGGTATTAAGGCTCCGCGGCGAAAAAGGCAAATATGCTAAGTAGGGCAATTAACCCTGCGTAGGAAAGCTTGTCATTATTGGTATTTTTGCCATGAGTAAAGATACCGGTATGGAACAGGACTTGAAAGAACTGAAGGCTTTTCTTGATGAGAAGGTTGCTCAATACAATAATCCGAAATTTATTGAACTGGACCCTATACAGATACCTCATTCGTACACCGTAAAGGAAGACATCGAAATATCAGGATTCCTTGCCGCGACTATTGCATGGGGCAACAGGACATCCATTGTAAAGAACGCGAAACGAATGCTGGCTCCCATGGGCGAATCACCATATGACTTCATTTGCAATCACAGGGAACACCATCTAAAAAGGTTTGACGGTTTTGTGCACCGGACGTTTAATTCGCTTGACCTGTTGACTTTCATTGAAGGTCTGAAGCACTTGTACAAGGATAAAAACGGACTTGAAGGCATTTTTGTGAAATACCAGACCCACGATTCGCTTCAGCCTGCTATTCATGAACTGAAAAAGGAGTTTTTTAATATCCCGCATCCTGAGAGAACGCGAAAGCATTTGTCTGACCCGATGACCGGCTCTGCCGCGAAAAGGATCAACATGTTCTTACGGATAATTAAGGTAGCAGTCAATCAAAGTAAATTAGTTCATCTTGATTCAACACGATTATTGAATCCCCTTTTCCACCCCCATAAGCCTCAAAACCCACAAAATCCTTCGGCACTTCAATCTTCTTGCCACTCGCTTTAATAAAATATTTTAATAGATCTATATCATCTTGCATATCTTCTTTTGTAATTGCACGTGAACGGTAATACCCCAACTGATACCATTTTAATGCATTCCAGTCCGTCATAAACGTAATACTTTCATCAAATCCTTTATATTCAATATTCACTATGAAATATCCACCTTTCCCGTTTTCTTTAGTATTATGTTTGATAGTAATTTTTTTGATTAGGGCATGAACAAGCTTCTTTGTTTCCTCAAATCCTGACACAAGGTTATATTGCCCAATGACATTGTTTATTCTTGCCACACGGCTTTTAGTATCTCTTTCAATAAGCTTATTCTCTATAATTTCAATGTTTTGGTCATGGTCCTGTATTTTCTTTTTTATTGTTCTTAGTCTTTCTTTAATTTCTTCATCGTCTTCATATTCCGGATCTAAGAGCCGATCGTATGCTTTTTTCTCTGCTTTTTTAAAAGATTCAATCTCCTTCTTCAGGGCAGCAAGTTTTTTGTTTAAATTGTCTGTCTCAGCTTTGTTCTCTGACTGGCCAGCCAGAAATTTCTGTAGATCTTTCGATATAAAAAGGTGTTTAATTATAAATGTTTCCAGTTTGGGAATACTTAATGCCCTTGAAGTACAACTGTTTGGATCTCTGAGCTTGCTTTTACACTTGTATGCGTTGTCTCTGCCTTTCAGTCTTTTTTTGCCTCTATATTCCTTTCCGCAAATCCCACAAAAAACTAAACCATTTAATAAATAATGGTATTCATCCCGTTTACCGGGTTTCTTTCTATTCTCTTCCAGATTTTTATTTACAGTATCCCAGATAGTTTCATCAATTATTACCGGGACTTTTGTTTCATTTTCCCCGCCATTCCACTTCCTTATTCCTTTATAAATCTGATTTGTAAGAACCAGATATACAACATTCCCTCTCCATCTGACATCTGCTTTTTTGAAAAATGTGTATTCGTTGGTATATTTGTCCCGTCTTTTAAATAGACCTGTGTAATTATTAAATTTAGTCGGAATGCCTTCTTCGTTAAGTTTCTTTGCGATAGTATAAACACCTATTCCATCACCTGACATTTTAAAAATTCTTCTTATAACCTTTGCTTGTTCTTCATGAATTTTTAATAATCCGTTTTCGTCCCGGACGTAACCATAGGCAGTGATACCATGGGACTTCCCTTTTAATGAATTTTTATAATGAGCTAACTTGACCTTTTGCCCTGTTAATGTTGAATAAAATTCATTTGTAAGTGATATAATTCCTGTAAATAACCTGTTTGCAGGCACATCAAGATCCAGAAATGTCCCCCCTGGGTAGTACTGGCATTTTGCTTTCTGCATCGTATAAACGAATAGATTCCAGATCCTGCTGTTTCGCTCAATTCGTGATTGATCGAAGCAAAATACTTTCGTTATAATTCCCTTATTAATGGAATCCAGCAGTAAAGCAAATTCAGGCCTGTCTTTAATGTCATCCTTTGTTCCACTTATTGCTCTGTCGATATAAGATTTATATTCGAGACCCTCCGATTTGGCAAAAGCGATACCTTGCTCCAACTGTGTTTCAATTGAGACATCTTTACCTTCTGCTTTATGTTTGCTTATCCTGCAATAAATGCCGATCATCAGAAAAGGATTTGAAAAGGCTTAAAGTTAATCATTAGCTGCAAATGATAAAATACAGTCACATAGTTACACATTTAGGATTTCGGTAGATAGTTCAAATTTTTTCAGAAATTTTTTATAAAAAATTTCATCCCAAAAGATATATCGGGCCGGAATTTTTTCCAGATTTTTTTCAGGTCAAGTATTTATTTATGTATCACCCCTCCTTAAGAAATAGCATACCCCAGGGGGGGGAGGGATAACGGGGGATACCCACTAAACATAAAAATATGTACACATTTTGTAACAAAACAAGGTATTTCATTCTAAGTCAGAAAATGAAACTCAAGTCATTATTGTTACGTCTTGGATGTTATTTTTGTCCATCATGGCACTACATTGATAATGATTGTATATGCACAACTGGAAAGGTTCTAAAACTGAATAAGATTTATAGTTTCGTTGAAGGGGGGACAATTGATATTGTACGATTAAATGATGTTCATCTTGAAAGAGGTTTTTTATATTGCAGTTTGTTTTTCTTTTCAAGTTATAAAATAATAACATTACGTCAGTTGATGCTAAAAAGTAACCGAGTATCCTGGAGGCTTCTGGATGATGAAGAATATGATGAAATAATGTCCAGAAAATTATGGCAGGAAGTTTGCGACCAGGATGAATTTCTGGATATTGATTTCAATAGTTAATTTCGAAATTGTCATGCCTCGTTCTCTGGCAATTCAAGAATATTATCTTTTGGCCCAATTTCTTTTAGCTGTGGTATCGAAGTACCGGCAATTCCTTTGATTGATCCGATAAAATGATTTGTATTCAGCAATACTTTCTGAAGCTGCTTTTCACGCTCCTTCCAAATCCGTTCCATTGCACGTTTCTCCCTGATGTAACTATCTTGAAGATCTGAGAAGCCTTCGATAATTGCGCTTATCTGCATCATAAACTCATTGCTTGTCAGGTAATCGTAAAGCATTTGCATTTTTTCACCCTTATTGGTCTGTGAAGAAAATGCTTCAGATATCTTTAAAAGACTCTCCCTGAGAATAATCACCAGACCTTTAAAATCAAAAAAAGAACAAATCCAGATCCCGTCCTTCTGGCCAATTTTTTCAATCCCTTCCGGCAAGGCTTCTGTAATTATAACAAGAACATCAGCTTTGACTGTCAGAGCATCAGCTTTCAATTTTGGGATCCAATCATTGACAAATGTCTTCGTTCTTTTACTTTCATATAAGATTTTGCCACAATCAACTCCAAACCGGTTCCTGACTGTGTGAATTACATCAGCACCTTTTATACCCTTACCTACTTCTTCTATCAAATCTACAGGGAACATATTCCTCAGGATTTCTTCGATAGCCAATTCCTGAACCTCACCCTGAACCTGCATTGATCCTTGTTCAGCCTTACGGCTCATTTCTTCCACCTGCTTTTTCAGGGACCCGATCAATTCATCACGTTCTTTAATCTTCAGTTCTACTCTTTCTGATTCACGTTTTTGTATGGTTTCAGTTTCTTGTTTCAGTTTATCAGTCAGAGTCTGTTCATATTTTAAAGCAAGGTCCTGTTCCTGGTCATTAAGCTTCCTTTTCAGTTGTTCATTTTCAATTTTAGCTGTTTTCAGATTTGATATTTCTGTTTTTGCATATTCTGCTTCCTCTGATAGGGTTTTAAGCTGTTGCTCATACTGTTTTTCGAACTGGTTCTTCAACTGTTTAGTGGCTTTAACAGATTCTTCTTTAAGTTTCTCAGCCACCAAATGATCAATGTTTGCTTGCTGTTCTCTGATTTCAGTTTCTTTTTGTTTAATGGCATTTTCCTTCTCCGTAAATTCTTCCTGAATCTTTGAAATGCTTTTGTTCATCTCATTCCGGTACTTTTCCTCAATTTGCTGGGCAAGTACATCCTCGACATTGAATTCATGCCCACATTTGGGACATGTAATCCTGGTATTTGCTGGCATATGTTAAAGTTTTGGTAATGACAATAGATTTATATAAAGGCTAATTGAACAATAAAGTTAAAAACAAATAAGATATCCTACATTTTAAAAAGTAAGAGCATCGTATGTTTGTAATAGCTCGTCCCGTGTGATTCCCAGATATCTTCGGGTAACAATAACAGAAGAATGGTTAAATAGCTGGCTTAATTTAACTAACGCCATTTCAGCATTGGTGCCAGCTTTATTAAAAACCTGGCGTCCAAAAGTTTTTCGCATGCTGTGGGTGGAAAAATTGGTGACATTCAGGTTATATTTTGTTTTAATGTTTTTGAATATAGCATTCAGCCGTTGTATCGAATATGTTGTATTCTTTTGACTCAGGAAGATAGGTTGTCCATCTGATTCCGGCCTTATGGAATCATAACATTCCTTAATATGCTGTTTTAATTGCGGATTAATTTTAATCTCACGTCTTTTGCCAGTTTTCTTTTCGATCAACACAAAATCATTTTTACCAAGGATATCGACCCATTTAAGTTTTAGTATATCACTTGCCCTAAGACCCCAAAAGCTACCTACGGCCACAAATAATGATATTTCGAATTTTTTGTCATTAAA
>Ga0208458_1001171_pt1 | contig 22883 bp, 16 predicted proteins | sample AD_UKC085_MetaG_FD_184432 | JGI IMG/M metagenome (GOLD analysis project Ga0208458, IMG submission 184432) | Active sludge microbial communities of municipal wastewater-treating anaerobic digesters from USA - AD_UKC085_MetaG (SPAdes) (version 2) | ecosystem: Engineered > Bioreactor > Anaerobic >... | reverse complement strand
TGACACGTAGCCCAGCGTGACCTCGTCCAGGGTAATGTTCATGGCGAGCTTCACGCCCTGGCCTCCCTCGGCAGCACCACTCGGTGTGGTGATGTCGATGTAGGAGCTCGGGCTGATGTACACGGTCATGTCGCCGACGTTCACGGAACCCATCTCCTCATCAAGTAAGGGGGTAGCCTGGAATCCAGCGTAATCGGACAGAGCCACGGTCATGGACAGGGCGTCCATGGAGATCTTCAGGGAACCGAGGCCGATGCGGACAAAGGTCTTGCCGCCATAGAGGCCGGCGTCCTGGGCCACGTCGATGGTAAGGGGCTTCAGGTAAGCGGTGGTGTAACCGGCGCCGCCAAGAGCACTGTAATCGCCAAAGCCGTCATTCGTGTCCCTGGCCTTGATCCTGAGGTTGGTGAGGTTGAAGTCCGTGATCCCCACATAACCGCCGTCATCGGAAGGGGAAAGGGGGGTAACTCCATCCGCTTCCGTCCAGAGGGGCCATCCGCCAGCAGCGATCCCGTCCGAGTCGCCCCAGGCCATGGTGCCGAGGCGGACGTTCATGAGCAGGTCCACGTTGATGTTCACGCCGGCCTGACCGGTGACATTGGAAAGATCGGAATCAGAAATGGGGGTCATGGCCCATACGGAAAGGGGCAGAAGCAGAAAAGCCATAATCGTCAATACTCTCTTCATAACGTTGTTGCCTCCAAGTTTTTATTTTTTTGCCGTTACGTTCTCAACTGCATAACCTCGCTGACATTGAAACATCTGATCATCCATGCGCGGTCTCCCAGGCATCACCTCCTTTTATCCTTGATATTTGGAAAAGCACAGGGCAGGGAGAATAACCATGGGGCGAATGTCTCCCGTACATGAAATGACATACGTCCTGTGCGCCTTCATAACCCGTTCATACCCCCGCTCACGGTGTGATCGTGGCGTTGTTCCACGAGAACCACCAGCCCGGCGACTGGCCAGGCTCCACCGCTACCGTGGAGAGCTGCATGTAGAACTCCGAGTCGGTGCTCGTGATGGTCCGCGTACCCAGGTTCAGCCGATGTCCTTCCACCGCCGCCACACCACCGCTCGCGATGCGGCCGCTGAAGGAGACGAAATCTGCGGTGATGGGGCCGGTCATGGAGGGCGTACCCACCCGCAGGGTCTCCAGGGTCCGGGTGGCAGGGTCGCTGATGTTCGTGAACCTCGCCTCGATGAAGAGCCCGTCACAGAAGAGCGGGGTGGTGGAGGACCCCAGCGACACGCCCAGCCAGTTCTGGTCCCAGTCCAGGGAGTTCGGCAGGCCGAGGCCGTCGTCGTAGTAGCCCATCTTGAGCGACTCGATCTCGGTGAAGGTCTGCGCCGCGATGTTGAACTGGGCCCTGACTACGCCATCATTGATGGTGAACTGCGAGAACCCCGCAGCCACGGTCTCGGAAAGCTCCTCGTCGGTCATCTGGACCATGGAGCAGCTGAAGGAATCCTGCCTGTCCATGATGTAGTCGTGGCTGAGCATGTCCGCATCCCGGTCAGGCACGTCACCTGCCGCGAACAGGGGCACGGACACCATGGAAGCCACTGTAATCAGTACAACGAGCAGAAAGAGCCACTTGAGAACCTCTTGCCATTTCATGCCATGGTCCTCGGGGTTACATACGTGTATTGTGGTCATACGGCTATACTGTCAGCAATAAACATGCCATTCGATATTGTCTATATTTCAATAGGTTGTACTCTATGAGTGTCATGGCCCACGATAAAATGGAACTTTGTTTCCTCCCTCCGGGGAAAAATATTTCTTTGCACCAGCGAAGGCCAGCTGCCTCCCTTCCCTTTGGTTTCAAGGGCGCCTGAATTTGAGCGCACCGCTCCCTCATCACGGTCATGGCCGGTCGTCGTCAGGGGCAGGGGAGGACTGTCTTCGCATGCATGCCTAGTCCGGGGTAGCCAGCCCCCCGACAGAGTGCGTGTAGTCGTTGCTGGACGCGCCGATGGCCAGGGTCTTGCGGGGGATCACTATGCCGCTGTCCTCATCGCTCATTTCCAGGATATAGGTGGCAAGCCCCTCGAGGTTGATGGCATTGTTCATCCTAAGGTTCACGTCATAGATGTTGTGCGGTACCGGGCTATAGCGGATGGTGACGCTTCCCGAGAAGGTGTTGCCGATGGTGTCTGACCCCGATATCACGGCACTCGTGGTGTTGGTCACGAGAGGATCCGGTGTGATGGTGAGGCGCAGGGTGTTCCCTGCCCGCCAGGCATCCCTGACCACCCACGTGCCGCCCAGATTCTGCACCCTGGGCGAAACATCAAAGGTGGAGTTGTATATGAACACATATACGCCCGTTTCATCGTTCGAACCTTCTTGGGTATAGGTGAACGCTCCTCCCGGCCACCCGAGGCCGAGGACACCCTTCTCAGAGGCAGAACCGATGAGATAGAGGGTTCTCGTGGAGGTGCCGTAGTCATCGCCCATCCCTGTCCAGGAATATTCGGCGAGATCCCCTGACATGACGGCAGTGTTCGGGGTCAGCGTGAACGGGGCCACGCCGAGCGCCTGTACAGGGTTCACGTACTGCCTGTCATCCGCAATGAACCGGGAAATGTACCCGTCATCTCCTTCAGTTATGATGCCGATTGAAAAAACCGGCGGCATGGCGTTGGAGTCCAGGTACCCGATCCACACCCCCGAGATGTCGGGGCTCTCCCAGGGGTCCTCCCGGGCTGTGTCACCGCCGGTGGAACACCCGGAGATCCACACCACCGTCACGATCAGGAGCTTCGGCAACCATGACCAGTGTCTGTCGTTGTGCATGTCTTTCCCCCTCATGGGCGGATGAGATACTCATATGGATATACTTATTAACAGAAAAAGCAATGCGCCTCCAGGCATTCTTGCCTTGGCTTCGTCATCTTCCCAGCGAGTGCATCGAAACCTACTAGTATCGTTGAATATTCTCACATGCGAGACTGTGCATGCCGACCGGCATACCATCCCTCCGTTCAGTTCAGCCTGCTCCATCTGCAGACTGGTCCCATCCTGGTCCCATCAATGGTCCTTCGGAACTGCATGAATTGAATGCTCCGATATCAGGATTATTTTCCTCTCAGGTCCATGCATGGTTCTTGCATTAAAATGCCGGCATGAGACCGGTGACACTCTCGGCATTCATGATCCTGCTGGTCCTTTCCGCCGGATGTTCTCCGACCATGGTCTCCTTCTTCGACCAGGACTCCCGGGCCCAGATCTCGCGCATGAGCGGCAACAGGCTCGCCGGCGGCCTGACCTCGGTGGAGCTGAACGGGCAGCGCTTCGACAAGGGCGACGGCCTGACGTATTCGCTCATCGTCGTCTATGCGGGCCCGGCCTTCATCGGCATAGGCGAGGGAAAGACGCTGGTGCTCGTCATCGACGGCCGGCGGCTCGAGGTCGCCGGCACCGGCTCCGGGAAGAACCGGACCACCCTCTCCGTCGGCCTCATCGAGGAAAAGGCATATTATCACGACATTGACCCGGATCTCATCCGCATGCTCGCCTACGCCAGGGAGGTGGAGGTGGAGATCATCGGGCAAAGGAAGACCCTGAACAGGCACTTCAAGGAAAAGAACTTTACCAAATTCAGAGAATTCTACGACCTTCACGTGAAACGTGGCGCCGGTTCGTGAACCCGGCTTCGCCCCATCCTCTTGCTTGGTGGGCAATGTTTTGCCTTTTTTTGAGATGTTTTTTTCCCTCTTGCCCCTGCCACTCGCGCGGCTATCATACTAACATACGGACAAAAGGGGTTATTGCATTGATTTCTGCAGGGAATATTTCTTGCTACAGGATCGATGGTGAACAATGAGCCTCGCCGTACAGGTATGCGTTACCCCTGACATGCCTCGAAGGCGCAGGGCTGAGGAGGTCCGGGAATGGGAAAGACCGTAATCGCTGCCGTGATCGTGATTCTCGCCTGTGCCCTGCCCGTCTTCTCCTACGGGCAGGACAGTCAACCTGTGCCATCTTCGTCAGCCTCGCCGGCGCCAGGCACGGCCGCTCCCGGCGACGATGTCATCATCGCCCAGGGCGAGGCCGAGGAACTCTCCCACCAGGCCCTCGCCACTGCCGTGCAGGCGACGGACCTCTTCTATGTGGTCTCGGCGGGCGGCACCCTGCCCGTCCTCGACAGCACCTTCAGGGACTTCGTCGACTACGGGGCCATGGTCTCTTTCGGGGCGGGCAAGCGCGTCACCGAGAAGCTCTCCATCACGGCGACCATCGGCGTGGGCATGATGACCGGGGACTGGTCCGTCAGCGGAGACAGGCAGTCAATCCTGGTGGCGGCCGAAGAGTACTACCCCGGGTACATCTCGGGGCCGGGTGCGGGCATCGTCATTACCCCCGAGGACCTGCCGGACGAGAACCTGGGCATAAGCTATCACGGAGAGGCCGAGGCGGTCATCATAAGCGCCGAGGCCCTGAAGAGCATCGACGTCCACACGGACCTCTATCTCTTCCCGGTTGCGCTCAATGCACGCTACCAGATCAAGCAGAAGGACACATTCGACATGTATGCCGGGGGGGGCCTCGGGTTCTGCGTGGCCACCCGGGACTGCGACAGCAGGGCCATCAAGGAGAAGTATTATTTCGGACCCGACTACAAGGCCACCCTGAACGACTCCCAGACCGTCACGGGACTGCTCGTCAACCTGGTAGCGGGCATGAACATGCCGGTCTACGACAGGATCAGGTTCGTGGCCGAGGCCAGCGCGACGCTCTACGACCTGAAGTCCTTCGACCCGGTCCTCGAGATATCCTTCACCAGGCCGAACCCGAGCTGGTACCAGGGCTCGGACCTTTCCCAGTGGAGCTACGAAGACCCGCTCAGGGTCGGCGTGTACGACGAGGTCTACGTGGCGAACCTCTCGGCAGGGTTCGTCATCCCGTTCTGAACCCCCGTGGCAGGGACGCAGGTCATTCCCGGAAACGGCACCCCGGGCGATCTCGGTCTTTTGCAGACGTCCTGAATTGCTGTATACTGTGCACCCATGGAACCAGTGCAGGTGAACTGCGTGATGCCATTCCGTACCGGAATGATTGATATTATCCACACCGGAGGACCTGTTGATGTCTGAAGACGTCTCCCCCGCATCTGCGGCCGAGAAGCACACCATCCCCATCGGGAAGGACATCCGGATCAAGGACTACACCATAGCCTCGTCCATCAACGGCGTGGCCATAGGCGACCTGAACGGGGTTCTCACCTACGTGAACGCCGCGGCCCTGAAGATGTGGGGAGGCGAGGATCCCTCCGACATCATCGGCAAGTCGGCCACTCTCTTTGCCCAGTCGGAGCCCGAGGCGCTTGGCATCATGCACACGATCCTCGAGAAGGGCGAGTGGTCGGGCGAGATAGCGGGGTGGCGGAAGAACGGGGACCCCATCACGGTGCTCATGTCGGCCAGCCTGGTGCGCGACGAGAACGGCCAGCCGCTCTCCATGATCTGCTCCTTCATCGACATCACCGACCGCAAGCGCATGGAGGAGGAGCTGCGGGTCAAGGACAGCGCGATCGCATCGTCCATCAACGGGATCGTCATGGGCGACCTTGACGGGCACGTGACCTATGTCAACCAGGCAGCCCTGAAGATGTGGGGCACGGACAACCCGGGCGATGTCCTCGGCAAGCCCGTGACCGTCTTTGCCCAGTCCGAGGAGGAGGCCCTGCGCATCATGCAGGTCGTGCTCGACGAGGGCCGATGGTCCGGCGAGATCATGGGCAGGATCATGGACGGCTCCCCCATCGCCGTGCACGTCTCGGCAAGCCTGGTCCGCAACGAGAAGGGCGAACCCATCTGTCTCATGTGCTCGTTCATCGACGTGAGCGAGCGCAAGAGGATCGAGAACGAGCTCAGGATCATGGGCAGCGCCATAGCGTCTTCGCTCAACGGCATCGGCATCGGGGACCTGGCGGGCAACATCATCTACGTGAACGACGCGGCTCTGAGGATGTGGGGTGCTCAGGACGCCGGCGAGGTCATCGGCAAGTCGCCGCTCGAGTTCGCCGACTCGCAGGAGGAGGCGCTCAAGGTCTTCGAGGAGTTCATGGAAAAGGGCGGCTGGTCAGGGGAGATATCGGGCAGGAGAAAGGACGGCTCGCTCATCACGGTGCACCTCACAGCGAGCATGGTGCGCAATGAGGAGGGCGAGCCCATCTGCACCATGGACTCCTTCGTGGACATCACCGACCGCAAGCGCATGGAGGAGGAACTCAAGATCAAGGACTTCGCCATCGCGTCCTCCATCAACGGCATCGGCATCAGCGACCTGGCGGGCACCATCATCTACGTGAACGACGCGGCCCTGAGGATGTGGGGTGCTCAGGACGCCGCCGAGGTGCTCGGGACCTCGGCGCTGAGGCTGGCCGAGTCCGAGCAGGAGGCCCTGCGCATCTACCAGGCCGTGCTGGACAACGGGAGCTGGTCCGGCGAGGTCTCGGGCTACAAGAAGGACGGCTCGCCCATCACGGTCCACCTCTCGGCGAGCCTGGTCCGCAACGAGAAGGGCGAGCCCGTCTGCATGATGGACTCCTTCGTGGACATCACCGACCGCAGGCGCATCGAGGAGGAGCTCAAGATCAAGGACCTGGCCATCGCCTCGTCCCTCGACGGCATCGGCATCGGGGACCTGGCGGGCAACATCATCTACGTCAACGACGCGGCCCTGAGGATGTGGGGGGCTCAGGACGCCGCCGAGGTGCTCGGCACCTCGGCCCTGCGGCTGGCCCGGTCCGAGGAGGAGGCCCTGCGCATCTACCAGGCCGTGCTGGACAACGGGAGCTGGTCCGGCGAGGTCTCGGGCTACAAGAAGGACGGCTCGCCCATCACGGTCCTGATGACCGCGAGCCTGGTCCGCAACGAGGAGGGCGAGCCCATCTGCATGATGGACTCCTTCGTGGACATCACCGACCGCAAGCGCATGGAGGAGGAGCTCAAGATCAAGGACTTCGCCATCGCGTCCGCCATCAACGGCATCGTCATCGGCGACCTGGCAGGGAACATCACCTATGTCAACCAGGCATTCCTCGACCTCTGGGGGGGCACGAGCCCGGACGAGGTCATCGGCAAGTCGGCGCTGACCTTTGCCCAGTCCCCCGAGGATGCTCGGAAGATCCTCCAGGCCGTCATCGAGGGGGGCACCTGGAAGGGCGAGATCGCGGCCAGGAAGAAGAGCGGCAGGCTCCTGGCCGTGCAGCTCTCGGCCAACATGGTGAGGAACGCGGACGGGACGCCGATCTGCCTCATGGCCTCCTTCGTGGACATCACCGAGCGCATGGTGGCCGAGCAGAAGCTGCAGCGGGCCTACGAGAGCCTGGAGCAGCGCGTCGAGGAACGCACCGGGGAGCTCGTCCGCGCCAATGTGAGGCTCAAGAAAGAGATCGAGGAACGCAAGCAGGCCGAGATGAGCCTCCTGCAGAAGGAGGAGGAGCTGCGGCTCAAGTCCATCAACCTCGAGGAGGCCAACACCGCGCTCAAGGTGCTCCTCAAGCGCGGCGAACAGGACAGGAGCGAGCTCGAGGACAAGGTGCTCTCCAACATCAAGGAGCTCGCGCTGCCCTATGTGGAGAAACTCAGGAACACCGGCCTGGACGACAAGCAGAAGACCTTCCTGGAGATCCTCGAGTCGAACCTGAACGACATCGTCTCGCCGTTCCTGAAGAAGCTCTCGTCCCAGTACCTCAACCTCACCCCCACCGAGATCCAGGTGGCCAACCTCATCCGCGAGGGAAAGTCCACCAAGGAGATCGCCGAGGTGCTCACCATATCCGAGCGGGCCATCGAGTTCCACCGGAACAACATCCGCGACAAGCTCGGCCTGAAGAAGTCCAAGACGAACCTGCGCTCGTACCTCATGACGCTGAGTTGAAAATATGCCTTTAAATTCTCAGGCCTGAACTTCGAAAAGGGACAGATCTGTCAAAGGGATACAGGAACAAGCTGGCATCCTCGGAACACCCGCCCCTGCATACAGTCCCTTTGGGAGTATTACGGTTGTTTCCTCTTCATCACATACACGGTGCTGTCTCGATCAATCTCGGATGCGGACCTCTCGATGTCCTTTTCCCAGAATGATGTGTGATCGAGAGACCCTTTGGCATGAAGAATAACACCGACAGCCCGGTAATTCTCGCTGAGGTATCTCTTTGTCCAATCTAGGATCGTTGTGTCCGAGTCATCGTAGAGAACCCATGAATACGGGTTGTCAACGAATACGGCATATTCCGGCTTGGATGATTCGATTTCATGGATCATGTCCTTCTGCATAGCTGAGGCATAGGCCTGAGGTTCCATAAGGCTGTACATATAAATGTATCCGGTAACCGACTTTCTGTCCGAGTAAAAGTAAATCTGCGGCTCGGAACCGATGACCACAATCTTGTCGGCCTCGCCGGTATGTGACTTTATGTAATCTGCAATCTCCAGGGATTCAGGAAAAGGGTTGCTGGAAAACATCATCCTGCAAGCCTGCGAAGGTGATGCCAGAAAAAAGAAGTCCTTGAACACAATGGTGGGATAAATAAGTGAAATCGCAGGGATGAGGACCGGTAATGCCTGTATCGGACGCGGCATTTTCTTGTCTCGAAGCAGTTGGATCATGGTACTTGTGGCAGTGCCAGCGAGCAGCGCTGTGGCAGGGAGCATGGTGATGAAGTAATGACTCCTGAAGAAGAGGCCGGGAAAAACAGTGAGGGCAGAGAAAAAGGAGAACCCCAGAAGAAAGACTCTGACAGACTTTCCATTCCTGTTCCAGAAGATCGAAACCAGGCCGAGCAGCGCCAGGGACCAGTACCATATCCAGCCACTCGTGACGGCGCGGAAGCTAGAGATGAAACGTTCCGGCAGAACGGTTAGTGGCAGGACACATGCATATTCGTGAGCGTAGGTGAAGGTCCAGAACCAGTACCGGTCGAACACCCCTGTTGCATAGAGAATGGCGCAGCTCAGGAGAAAAGGCAGGGCCGCGGCGCCTGTGAAAAGACCGACTTCTATGATGAGTCTTTCCCAAGTTGTTTGCTGACATCTCTTGGGCTGATGCGCGATATAGTAAAGAACAGCAAAGACAACGAAGAAGATCGCGTGCTGTTTCAAAATGAAGGCAATGCCGAACAGGAACCCGCTGAAGGATACCAACCAGAGTCTACCGCTTTCAAGGGCCCTCAGCAGAAGCATCGTGCCCCCCAAGGCAAAAGGCACAATGAGCTGTGTCGCATGGGCAGAGGTTCCGAGGACTGTCGGGCTCAGGGAAAGCATAGCATACCCGGCACCCGCCACGATACCTGCTATGTCGTCGAGAATCCTGCGGGCAAGCATAAAAATCATTATTGTGGCAGCACAATTTGCACATAAGAGCCCTAGGTGAATTCCCGAAATGGTTTTTCCGAAGATCGCCATGATCAGTGCATAGGCGCCATAGATGCCCGGCAGTTTCATGTTGTATGCAAGGAGGTATGGAGGAATGCCGTGGAGCATCAGCTGCCCCATGTACGCAAACTCTCCCTCGTCCCGCTCCAGGGGAATCTGGAGGAGGCGTATGCGGATTGCAGCAGCAAATATAAGTATCAGAATGATGATGATCCAGGGCCAGTGCTTACCAAGCAATGACCGCCACTTAGTATTATCTGGTTCCTTGTGGGAATTTTCTCGGAAAAGACTCTTCCGGGTTCCTGGTGTGTTTCCTGCCATTGCAATCAAAGGCCCTTACAACCATATACATAGAACGGATCACTACTGTCCCAACGTTAGTCGAATAAAGTCAACTGGTTGCCATGCACTAACTTTGAATCCAGACAGTTTGAATCCGCAAGTGCTTGTAGAATGGGCGTCTTCTCGAACAAAGTAACACTGAGAATCTGTAGAATTGTGTAGAGGCTGCTGTCGATTTTCAGGGTCTTCTTCACGATCGCCACAAGCACATATACAGAGATGGCGATCCAGATCTGGGTTTTCACCGCATTCTCGGTGGTACCGTAGAATGCCTTGATACGAAGATGCTGCTTGATCCACTTGAAGAACAGCTCTATCTGCCATCGGCAGCGATACAACTCGACAATGGTGAGCGCGGGCAGGGAGAAGTTGTTGGTCAGGAATACCAGACGCCTGTTGCTGTCCTTGTCGAAGAACCTGATCCGGCGAAGCTTCTCCGGATAGTCCTTGCGTGCATGGAAGTTCTTCGTGGTGATGACCTGCTCGCACTGCAGACCAGTGGTCTTGTCTACAGGGAGAGAATAGAGACGCCTGAACCGGAAGTTGTCCTTTGCCCTGATGACGAAGAAGGCACCTGCCTGATGAATCGCATGAAGCCTGGTGAAATCGATATAACCCCGGTCCATGATGTAGATGGCCCCTGCCTCTATCATGAGCTGATCGAGGATGTTCACCTCGTGGACCTTGCCATGGGTGACAATCACGACCGTGGGAATGCTTCCCTTTAGATCCAGAAGAGTATGGAGCTTGATCGCTCCCTTGTTCTTCCTGAACTGAGCCCAGGGAAAGAGCGACAGGCAGAGATCGATGATCGTGGCGTCCAGTGCATAGACCGTCTGATCCAGTTCCATGCCGAAGGAGTCGCCGGTATAGAGCTTTCTTGCCTTGGCTATGAGGATCTGGGCGAAGTCGGCATAAATCCTCCAGTCCCTTACTTGATTGGCATTGGCCAGGGTGTTCCGTGAGACCTTGCCCCGGATACCCAGGTGATACAGCTTGGTCTGTGCCGCCCTCAGGCATGCCTGGATATCTCTCAGACTCTCTCGATACGTCAACTGGGCAAAGGCCATGCAGAGATACTGGTCCCAGCAGGAGAAGCTCTTGATCTTGTAGTTTCCGTTGTATCGTTTCACGCACTGGCGAAGATCGTGAACAGGCACAAAGTCCATCAACTGGGAGAACATGGTACGACCGGAGTTCATCAGCCATCTCCTTCTGCAGGGATGCAGAAGTATGGCCTCCTCTGGAAAATATTTTCAAATCGATTACAACCATTTCTCCCCGGGAACCTTCTTCACGCCTTGATCTATAGCCGCTCACCTGTTAAACGTTGGGACAGTAGTGAGAACGGATAACTATCGTGCATGATTTCTTACCAGATCCCCTGGACACCTGCAATGACAAGTTGACTGCCACTCAATTTACCCAGGGGTGTTCAGAAACCCATCAATCTCTGATCCATGGGGGTGATTTGTCATAACTGGGGTCCGACCTGAAGCTCCAGTGCATCAGAGCATTTTCAGTGCATCGAAACAGATCCTGAGTTTTTTCTTTGTCCTGTGCACGAAAGCTAGAACGAGCACCTCAGTCTCGCGAAGGCCTGGTCGTTGTCCTGGAACTGGCCGAGCAGGGAGTCGTCGTATTTCCCGCCTATGACGACCAGCCCGACCGTTCCCTGGAGCCGGTCCGTGAAGCTGTATTTCAGGGACGGCCTGGCGATGTAGTCCTTGAACTCGATGTCGTAGGCCGCCCTGAAGTTGAACTCCATGGTGTTCTGGAGGAAGAACTGCTTGAACAGGAAGGTAACGAGCGTGTCGAGCCCGTCCTTGCTGAAATAGACCGGCCTGTCGCTGTCATAGTCCGGGATGAACTCCTGGATGCACTGCACGCTCACGCTCGTGTCCCCGTGGATGTAGTCGAGGCCGAGGCCGTACTTCATGGAGTCCATCTGCACGTCGGAGACGGGGTCGAGCCGGAAGGTCTGCCGGGTGTCACGCCCGCCGGAGGTGAGGTAGTCTGCGAGGAAATCCGAGAGGGTCTCGTCTATGCGGTCCCGGGTCACGAGCTCCTCGAGGATGGAGTCAAGCTTCCGGTTGTAGTGCTTGTTGTGGAAATACGCGTATTCGCCGCGCAGGGTGAAGTCGCTCACCGTGGTGGTGAAGTCGATGCCGAAGACGTGCATCCGGTGCAGGACCGGCTCCATGGCGACCCGGGCGGTGACGTCGTAGTCGAGCGCCAGGGGGTCGGCGAGCTCCACGTCGAGGTCCACCGGGGTGTCCACGAGCGGCATCGTGTCGTACCCCGTGAAATAGCTGGCAGACACGTCCCAGCCCCGGATGTGGCGGGAGACCCTGATGCCCGCCTCGGAGTTCTCGACCGTGCCCTGGGGCAGGTCGATCTCGGGGTACGCGGCCCGGACAGGGATGGTGCCCACGGAGTGGCCCGCATCGATGGTCGCGGGCGGGACCAGCACCCTCGGGAACCACCGCTCCTCCACCGTGGGGAGCCTGTAGGGAACGTAGAAGGGTACCCAGCCGATCTCCACGTTGGCCAGGTTCGAGTAGAGGTTCACCTTGAGCGCGGGCACCCCGATCTTCCGGTCGACCTCGTCGTCGGTCCCGCCCTCGGTGAGGTCCTCGGTGTTGAGGTTGTCCGTGGGGTTGATCTCGTCGAGCCTGCCCCAGGCGAACTTCTGCACGCCCAGGCGGATGTCGACGTCGCCGGTGTAGAAATCGACGTAGGCCTCGTCGATGTCGACAGCGGGGCTCCTGTCCTGGTAGACCCTGTCGAAATCGTTGAAGACCCTGCTGCTGCCGGGGTCGATGACCGTGCCGTCCTGGACAGCCTGGACGAAGACCTTCAGGGAGTTCCACGAAGCGCTGCTCGCCTTGAGTTCGAGGCCGAGCTCCCCTGACGGGTCCTCCTCGGGCGTGTCGCCGTCAAAGGCACAGGCGCCCCGCGCCTCGACATAACCTGCCAGGGATGCGGTGCCGTGCGGCCCCTCGTACTGGAAGGCACGTGCAGCCAGGGGGGCACAGACCGTCGCGAGCAGCACGATCAGGGATGCCTGGAACCGTATCAACGACTAGTTTCCCCGCGTCATGTACCGCTCGGTGAAGATGTCGTCCTTCAGGCCCGAGTCGTAGACCAGGTTGCTCAGCTCGATGACGGTGGTCCTGCCGTTGAGCTTGTTGGCCATCTCGATGCGGGTCGGGGTGTTGATACCCTGGATGTTCTTCACGCTGCCGAAGGTGCCTTGCTTCTCGTAGGCGCCCTTGGTGTCGTAGAAGTCCGCCCTGGCAGGGACGAAATTGCCCTTGCGGATCCAGACCACCACCTTGCCGTAGAACTCGACCTTCTTGGGCAGGGCCTCGATGACCCAGCACGCCTCGCCGCCCACGTCTTCTTCCTTGAGGAGCTTGTACGTGTAGTCGTCCACGTCGTGGCTGCCCATGTCGAAGAAGGTGAACTCCGTGCCCATGAAACTCTCGCCCTTGCCGCTCGCGCTGATCTGCCGCACCCGCTGGAGCGCCGGGAGGTAGAGCCACTGTCTGTCCTGGTCGTGCTCGTCGGTCCAGACCAGGAAGCTCGTGCCCTTGACATCGGCGGGCGTCTTGAAGAAGATGATGGACTTCGACGTACCGTCGCCGGAGCGCTTGACAAAGGCGTTCAGGGTCCGCTCCCGCTTCTCGCCCTTCTTGTTGAGAAGGACCATGAGCATGTCGGTCCTGCTGTCCTTGGCCTGGTCGAGCAGGTCCTCGGACTTCTTGACGATGTCGTACGCCGTCATCCCGGCGGCCGGGACGTTACCGGTCAGCGCACAGACCATGACCAGCACCGTGATCGCAAGATGGTAGAACTTCATTGCTGAACCTCCCGGTAGTGTTTTTCCGTATCCGACCCGTCCTCTGCGCAGGCCACCTGCCCGGCCAGCGGCGACGCACCCGATGTGACCAGCCTGAGCTGCACCTCGGTGGCGGTCCCGGGCAGGGATTCCTTTGCGAGCCTCGGGGGGAAGATCTTCACCAGGGCCGGCAGCAGCGTGATGGCCGCCGTCGAGGTGGTCATCATGACGAGCGCCACGAGCATGCCCATCTGGCTCAGGATCACGAAGTTCGACGGTACGAACACGAGGAACCCGGCCGCCACGGCAAGGGCGTTGTAGACGATGGCCCGGCCCGAGGTGTGGAGCGCAATCCTGATGGCGCGGTCCACGTCGTCGACGAGCACGATCTCGTGGCGGTACCTGCTCAGGAAGTGGATGGAGTAGTCGATGCCCATGCCGATGGCGAGGCTCGCGATGATGGCCGTGGCGGCATTGAGCTTGATGCCCGTGGCCCCCATGACCCCGAAGTTGAAGATGATGGGCACCACGAGCGGTATCATGCTGTAGACCCCGAGCTTGAAGGACCTGAAGGTGGCGGCGGTCACGAGCATGACCAGGACAAAGGCCACGACGAAGCTGGTCACCTGGCTCCATACCACGAGCCGGTTGAACTCCTTGGCCAGCATGGCCAGGCCGGTGGTGACGATGCCCGTTATGCCTGCGCCCCGCAGGTCATTGCGCTCGAACTCCCCCACCGTGTCCACCACCTCCTGGGCCAGGTAGCCGCTCTGGCTCTTCATCTGGAGGAGGATCTGCCCCTGGCTGAAGTCGTAGTTCACGAAGGAGTCCAGCTCGTCCCCCCCGCCGGAGAAGGAGAAGAGGAGCAGGTACTGGGCGATGAGCTCGCGCGAGTCGGGGATGACGTAGTGTGCGGGGTCGCCGTCGTGCATGGCCTGGTTCATGCGCTTGATGAAATCCACGACGGACACGGCCTTGCCCACGCTCCCGATGGCGCCCAGGCGTGTCTGGAGCCGTTCCATGTCACGCAGGACCGCAGGGTCCTTCATGGCGTCATCGCCGTCGCCCGTGAACGCCACGTTGAAGAGGGAGGTCCCGGCGAAGTTCCTGTTGAGGATCTCGTCGGCGATGCGGATGGGGCTGCCCTTGCGGAAGTCTTCGATGAGGTTGAGATCGCTCTTCACGGAGAACGCCCCGAACACCGAGACCACGAGCAGGATGCCGCTCCAGGCGAGGATGTACCAGCTTCTCGTGATGGTGACCCGTTCGAGCCAGTGGAGGAACGGCCCCACCAGGTCCCTCCTGGTATGGTGGTGGGACACGTGCACCCTCCCGGCCGAATCGAGGATGGACAGGACCGCGGGAACGAAGGTGAGCGACAGGATCAGGGTGCTGCCGATGCCGAAGGCGCAGAGCACGCCGAACTGGGTGATGGGCACGATGGGCGTGGTGCACAGGGAGAGGAAGGACGCGATGGTGGTGAGCCCCGCCATGATGACCGGCAGCCGGACCCTGGCCAGCGCGCGGATGATGCCGGCCTTGCCGCCGGACCCGTCATGGGCGTCCGAGTAGACGTTCTCCAGGACGTGGATGCCGTAGGCCGAGCTCACGGCCATGAGCGCCACGGGCAGCGCGGTGGTCACCATGGTCAGTTGGATGCCCAGGAGCGCCATGAGGCCCATGGTCCAGGAACAGGACAGCGCCACGCCCAGCAGGGGCAGCAGCATGCCCTGGATGCTGCGGAAAAAGACGAACAGGGACACGAGCAGGACGACGAGCACGAGCGGCACGAGGAGCTCGAGGTCCTTGATCATGTAGTGCCCCTGGAGGGCCTCCACCACGGTGGGCCCGGAGATGAAGAACTGCTCGGGGCCCTGGTGCTTCTGCACGATGCCCTCGAGGCGGTAGTAGATGGGCACGATGTCGTCGGTCTCGATGTCGTCCTGCAGCACGATGGCCAGGGCCGTGCCCTTCCCGTCCCTCGTGACGTAGGTGCCGTCGTACACATTCCACGACATGGCTCGCTCGCGGAGTCCATCGAACTCCCCCGGGGTCCGGGGAACCGTGCCGCCTGCCGCCATGGGCTTCACCTCGAGGCCGCCGTCGACGCCCTGGATGTTCTTGACATTGAGGATGCTCGTGACCTTCCTGACCCCCTTGATCCCCTCGGCCTCTTCCATGATGGCCTGGATCTTGCCCATGGATGCGGGGTTGTAGATGTCTTCGTGCATCATGCCGACGAGGATGTCCGCATAGGACGCGAACCGTTCCTTGTTGGCTGCATACTCCTTCTCAACCGGGTTGTTCTGGCGGAGGACGATTTCCACCCGGGGGTCGATCTTGATCCTGGGGATCTGCGACCCGAAGGCCAGGGTGAGCGCAATCACCAGACCCACGATCCAGATGGGGCGATGGACGCACAGGCGTACGAGCCTGTTCATACGATTCCATCCCGTGCCATGCCATGCAACCCAAGCCGGAACGATTTCATATCACCCTCCCCCCATGCCTTCATCAAGCAATCGATCTACACTGTACGATCAATCTAATCATTAAATAATGAAACCTCATTACTAGTTCTCAGCCAAACAATTCGTTGTCCATCACTCTGATTGTTTTAGTCTTTCTTCTGCACCACCACAGGCCCGCCCAGCAAGGCCACATCCCTCATTCCAAATAATGAATACTCATTATCATGAATATACCGATAAAGCCCCTCCCCTGCAAGCGGAAAATGGTCCCTCACCGGGAGAATGCATCCATCAGCCAGGACAGGTCTGCACGCGATGCCGCCGCATCGACGTACAGGTATCCCTGATAGGCCCTGATCCGTACCGGATCGGCCGTGTCCTCCAGGACCAGGAACTGGTCGATCGCGTCGAGGCCGATGGTGAAGAGCGGTCCCCCGGGGGGGTTCCCGACCAGTTCGGGGAGCTTCTCCACCACGTCGTTCACGAGGTTGGAATGGTCGAACACACCCAGGTTGCCCGGGTTGTCCCTCATGATGTGGAAGTGGCAGTTCTCCGGTGCGGTGCTGAGATAGAACGCCAGGTCGCCTCCGAGGACCTGGGCCGTCAGGATCAGGTCGAGGTCGAGGGAGGCCTCCCACCGTGCCTGGCCGTCCATCCTGTAGGCGAGCACCGCGTCATCGAGCTCCAGGCGGATGAGGTCCGTGCGGAGGTCGATGACCGGCGGCACGCTCAGGCGCAGGATCGTTTCCTCGCCTTCCTTCCGTTCGGCCTGGAACCCGGCGAAGTCTTCGCCCAGGAGTGGCCTGATGATCTCGTAGACGTCCCACTCGAAGCCCGGCTCGAAGACCATAGCGAGGATGCCGTTGATCATGTCCTGGGACAGGGCAATGCTCAGGGTGTCTTCCTGGCTGAGGCCGAGGTCCCACATGTACGGGGAATATGCCTCGAGGACCTCGGGGAACAGGGGCCCTTGCCCGCCGCATCCGGAGAGGTCGAAATCCGGGTCGATCCCGTCGAGCATGTCATCGATGGCCAGGGCGATGGTATCGAGGTCTTCGATATCCCGTGCCACGAGGTCCTCGACGACGCAGTCGCCCAGGAAGCGCTCGTCGAAACCCACGTCGTCCACGTAGAGCACGTCGAGCAGGACCTCGTCGACGCCGCCGGTGCGACGGTGGGTGAGCTGGCAGGTCGCGTCGATGGCGAGGTCGTTGTTTTTCGTGGTGATGAGGGAGACCCCGAACAGCGAGACCGCCCTGAGGTCCACGTCACTGATGGTGAACCTGGCCCGGACCGTCTTCGTGTTCGCGGTGCCCGATCCCTCCAAGCTCAGGGAGTCGATGACGATGTCGTCGGTGTCCGGGTTGCCGTCACCATAGGACAGGGTCGTCACGAGCCCGTTGTAGTCGTCCTTTATCTCGGCAAAGGCCTCGTCCACCATGGCGGAGAACATGTCCATGAAGGCTTGTTCGGGATCGACGGCCGGGGTGCCAGATCCGCCGCCGTCGGGACTTCCGACCTCCTCATAGTCTGTGACGAGAAGTCCGGCACCCAGGGCCAGCGCATTCGCGGACGTTTCCTCGGGGAGCCCGTGGACGTCCACGAACAGGTACCTGTCCAGATCCAGCTCCAGGTTCCCGAAGAGTTTGTCCAGGTCCACCTCGGTGTCGCCGATGGTGACCGTCATGGGCATGCGGGATCCCATCGCATTGGCCAGCTCCTGGATATCCGCAGCCAGGGGATTCCGCTCGATAACCGTAAGACCCGACGAGATCGCGTCTTCGACAACAGGCCTGAGGAAGAAGTCATCGGCGAAAGAGACCGCGGTGCTGTCGAGCAGATCCAGGACCAGGCCCCTGGTCCCGTCATCGAGCAGGTCTTCGATTGCCACGTAGGCATCCACCTCGAGGTCGTTGTTCGTGGTCGAGACAAGGTCCTGGCCGAATATGGTGACTGCCGAGAGGTCGACATCCCGCATTGTCAGCCCGATGTGGAGGACTGCCGCCGGATAGGCGTCAACCTGGACCGCCTCGAGGGTTTCCACGTCGATATCGACGGTCCCGGGGTTGCCGTCGCCATAGCTCACATGCGTGATGATCCCGCCGTCCTGGTCTTCGATGCATGCGAAGATGGTCGCGAGCATGCCGTCGAGGACCTCTTCGACCTGGTCGCGGGAACCGTCAAGCAGGTCCTGGGAGACCATCATGCCCATGCCGTCGAGGACGAGCGTCTCGTCCATGCCTTCGGTGGTGGTCCTGAAGACCACCTTCTCCTTCGAGGCCCGGCCATCGGTGTGGATGACCTGGACGAGCACCCCGGTGTACAACCGCGAGCCCCTGATCTCGAAATCGCAGACATAGAGGTCACCTTCCCCGAGCGCCTCCACCTGGTAGACGCCGCCGTCGCTGATGAACACCCTGTCGATGGTTGACAGGTCACCTTCGACGCGCACGGCCAGGCGCCTGGTTCCCGGCTGCACATACATACCGTCATGGACCGCACCGAAATGGCCCGAGGCGTCTCTGATGAGCAGCTCGATGGGGCATGCATCGCTGTATCCCCTGGCAGGGACCGATGCACCGGGGTCATAGATGGACTCACCGCCGGCGCTGCCTCCCGAGCCGTCGCTTCCGGAACAGGAGACCAGAACGGAGAATACCATGATCACCGAGAGGATTTTTATCGAGTTCCATAAGTGTCTCATATGCTTACAGCTCCCTTTGCGAGCCGGGGCGAAAGAACGGCCCGTGCAGCCATTCAGGGTGAGAACCCCTGCCTGTCGACGAACAGTCACCGCGCATCTTGCTCATGAATACGTACATGATGACAACGAGTTAGTCAATAATGAGTCTTCATTATTTTTATCGTAGAGACCTTCTGCAATGTTCCCAGTAGCAATATCTGTTCCTTACATCCCACCCTTTCACCGCTCCATGGTTCATGCCGACAACTACCTGTCTTCATGCATGATAGCAGAGGATTGCCTGCGCATGAACCCCTTTTTCTCGTTCACGAGCGATCTCGAAGCGCAAACCATGAACGGCAATTTGTTTCCTCTGGGCAATTTTTTACCATCATTTGAAAAGCACCGTGCTGGATACCATGACCGCATCCACGGCCATCTCCACAGGTGCGATCGCCCCCTGTGTTCTGGTGTTGACTCTGTGGTGTAATTATTGCAATTATAAAAAAATACTATCCCACAAAGTTCTATGCTTCCATGAGGGAGGATACAATCATGATGAAAGTACTCCAGGCAGTCGTTGCCCTGTTGCTCCTTTCTGCCTGCAGCAATGACAGTATTCTCGAGGGCGTGTCTGAAAACTCGAGCCGTGACGCCAAGATCGAGGATGCATACCAGGCCCTGGATGGGGGAGACTACGACGCTGCCATATCCGAACTCGCCCCGATGTACAACACCACAGGCCTTGACCCCAAGATCGGGAGACTGCTCGCCTCGGCATATATGGGAAAGGCAGGGATAGACACCACCCTGTTTATGGAAAATATTTCGGGGGTATCGACAGCCACGTCATTCGACGTGGTGGCATCTCTGATAGATTCGGAATACGTGACCGTGAACGAGGACGAGCGATACCTCGACGGCAATGCCACGGCCGGCATAACAGAAGACGGTGACTACACCTATGATATAGATCTCATGGGAACCCTGATCAAAGCCAGGGAGATTTTCCTTGCAATGGATCAGAGAGGGCTCGCCACCGCCGATGACCGGATACAGCTCGGCATCGCCTCTGCGGCGCACTTCATCATGGTGGTGGGAAACCAGACTGCTGTCGCCCTGAACAGGACCCTCGACTCTTACAACCCCGCTGGCCGTGTTTATGGAAATGTCCCGGTCCCCATCAATACCAGTGCCTACGGGTATTACAGGACATCGCAGACAACTGACAGGAAATATTCCTGGGACAGGGTCGATGCCGTCGATTATGCTGAACATGTCCCCGATGGCAAGCTGACCTCTTCTCAAGAAGATCTTCAATATGTTCATGACGCTGTTGTTGCGTTCGCCGAAACGTTCTCAAGCTCGAACGATCTTGGAAATGCGCTGGATACATTCTTGAGGTCAGCCCTGAACCAGGGGCCTGACGTCATGATCACCGATGAATTGATATCCGAATATGGGTCTGGCGGGATCTTTGCCTATGTCAATCGCCTGGCGAACCAGTAAGGGCGGGATCGTCTTCTCGGGAGTGTGTACATGAAAAAACTTCTAATCCTGATTGCCGTTGTATATCCACTTTGGGCAGGAACACTGTATGGGGATGAGCTTCCTTATATATATAAAGGGGTCAGGCCCCTGGGCATGGGGGGCGCATTCACGGCGCTCTCGGACGACGTCAACGCACTTTTCTACAATCCCGCCGGCCTGGCGGACATCAGCGGCACCCGTATTTCCGTCCTTTCGCTGGATATCGAGACAAGCTCAAAGGGTTATTCCATGCTCACCGATGCCCTGGACGTGGACTTCGACAGCGTGCCCGAGACCGCATCGTTCCTGAGGGATTACATAGGTGATTACGGCCATTCGGCAGTATCGGTGTTCTCCTCCTATTCCCGGCCCAGCTTCGCCCTGGGGCTCATCGGGGCGGTCAAGGCAAACCTTCAGGCACGGGATTTCCAGTACCCGAAGCTGATGGTCGATGCCATCGAGGATGCGGGAGTCTGTGCAGGGTATGCGCACCCTCTCTTCGATGGAAGCCTCCTGGTCGGCGCTGGGGTCAAATATCTCTTTCGACGGAGCCTGACTGAAGAGTATACCGTTGCGGACATCACCACCGATGATTTCGAAGACAGGCTTGAAGACGATTTCGAGGAGGGAAGCGGCGCACTGATCGATCTAGGCATCATCTATAAGATCGGATCCTATCAGGTGGCACAAAGACCGGCCACCATACAGGCAGGATTGAGCGTCAGCAACCTGGTCGGAGGCAAACTCGGCGACGCCCAGGACCTTGATCCGCACGTGGACCTGGGGATCGCCACCCACATCGGCAAGGACCTGATTCTGGCAATGGATTATGTGGATCTCTTCGGCCAGATGGGAGAAGACGACAACATCGGCAAGCGCATACACATGGGCCTGGAATATCAAGCAACAGCTCTCATTGCCCTGCGTGCCGGGTTGAACCAGGGGTACATGACTTTGGGATTTGGCATCGAGACGAAGAATATCCAGATAGACCTCGTCACCTATGCCGAGGAGATCGCTGCCTATGCCGGGCAGCGCGATGACAGACGCTACCTCTTCCGCATGGGATTCGGATTCTGACATAACGTCTCGGGTGTATCGCCTTGGTCACCACGAGACACCGAATCGAACCTAAGATCTTATGGCTACGGCTAATCTAAGACAGTAAAGATATAAAAATTAACATAACTCTCATTACCCCGGGCATCCACTGCCACGAAATCCATCCTGTGCTCGCCTGCTGGTCCAGATATGGTTATGGGAAAAATCAGCTTGTATGTGACAATCTGGGTGGTCTGTTCCTCCAGTGAGATTTCGTCAGGACCATTGAGTGGCGTGTCACTCCCGGCAAGATACTCGGTTCCCCTGAGACTTCTCAGGTCAAGGTCATGGTCCTCGATCCTCACCACGAATGCGGCTTCATCACCTGCCCGGTAAGTGTTTGAAAAGAGAGGATTCTCTGGCTCATCCACATTATACATATTGATCAGTCTGATCTTCGGTATAAAGCCCAGCCCCGGAGTACTCTCGCTGTCACTGCAGCCGTAACCCAGGAGTGCGGTAATCATCAATACACTGACAAGCCTCAGGACGTTCATGGGATCTCCTTGTTCATTCCTGGAATTCCTGGCATCGACTATCCACCACGTGGTGATTATAATGAAAAATAATGCAAAAGTCTTGCCCATATTCTGGGTCATGGTCCAAGAATCCTCGGGCAGAGGGCAGTCTGCATTGTAGTCCACCCCGGCGAATCCACCTTGGCAGCATGGCTCATTATCCGCACTGTTCATGAATCTGTTGCATTTCCGGCTGCCCCCGTGGTGAAATACCCGACCATGGACAACGAGGTGATAGACAAGGCCTTCAGGATCCTCTCCCGCGAGGTCGCCAGGCTCCGCGAGCCCATCGTGGGCCGGGTGGCGCGGGACCACGACCCCTTCAAGGTGCTCGTGTCCACCATGCTCTCCCTGCGCACCAAGGACAGCACCACGGAGCAGGCCTGCGAGCGCCTGTTCTCCCTGGCCTCGACCCCGGAGGCGATCCTGGGTCTGCCGGTGGGTACCATCGAGAAGGCCATCTTCCCGGTGGGCTTCTACAGGACCAAGGCGAAGAGCATCCGCGAGGCATCCGCCCTCATACTGGAAAGATATGGCGGAAACGTGCCATCAGACCTCGACGAGCTCCTGACCCTGCCCGGGGTGGGCAGGAAGACCGCCAACCTGGTCGTCATCCTTGGCTACGACGGCATGGGCATCTGCGTGGACACCCATGTGCACCGGATCACCAACCGGTGGGGATACCTCGTCACCAGGACCCCGGAGCAGACCGAGATGAGGCTCAGGGAGATCCTGCCGGAGCGCTACTGGAAGGACATCAACAACTACCTCGTGCCGTACGGCCAGTACGTCTGCCAGCCCGTGAGCCCCTGGTGCTCGCGGTGCAGGCTGATGAGGTACTGTGACCGCGTGGGCGTGAGGATGTCACGATGAGACCCGCGGCTGGAGGAACGACATCACGAGGACATAGGCCCACACCATGAGCGCAGCGGCCACCATGCGCGGCACGAGCACCCAGAAGAGCGAGGCCCCGATGGCCACGAACAGGAAGGTGTCCTCGA
>Ga0208458_1001151_pt1 | contig 23133 bp, 21 predicted proteins | sample AD_UKC085_MetaG_FD_184432 | JGI IMG/M metagenome (GOLD analysis project Ga0208458, IMG submission 184432) | Active sludge microbial communities of municipal wastewater-treating anaerobic digesters from USA - AD_UKC085_MetaG (SPAdes) (version 2) | ecosystem: Engineered > Bioreactor > Anaerobic >... | reverse complement strand
GAAAACAAGGTTAAAAAATATCCTTTTTGCAGTTTTTGATGATGCCTCAGAGCATAATTTCAGTTTTATTGATTCGAAAACAAAGGAATATGCTGTAAATGCATTTGTTGATGCAAGTATCGAAAGTCTTAGAAGGAACCTGGATGATATGCTTAAGTCCGTTGAATTTGACAAAATTGCACAGGAAGAAATCGAAAAAATGGAGCCTGATAAAATTCATCAAATGTTTAATTCATTTGGGAAAAAGTATTTCAGGAAGCTCATGCTCTACGGTTTCGGAGGTTTTGTATTCGGTATAAACATGTATGTGGGATTTGCGCTTACAGGATTAAAAATATTTTCCGATACAATCAAAAAGGACCGCTAGAACGGTCCTTTGACTGTGTTTGAAGTTATTGATTTACATAAATTTTAATATGTAACCCTAGTGATAAAAATTCTGGTCCCCCGCCACTGTGACGCTTAACCATTGATTTACATAAATTTAAATATGTAAACCCGCTACAACAAACCTGGACCCTTGCCAAAAGAACCGTTCCTAAAAATTGCTGCCGCCAATCAGGTTGGAATTGTCAAATATAAGCTTGTTTATGTTGTATGCTGCCAAGAGCTGGTAACGGCCTATTTCTGCCTGTGCCAATCCTGCGTTTGCTTCCAGCACATCAAGGTTTGCAGCCATTCCGTTATCATACAGAAGCTGATTTATTCTTGCTGCCTCCTTAGCTAATTCAAGGGTTTTTTCCATATTGGCGAGAGCTCTTTCAGCCTTTATTAAATTCAAGTATGATATTCTTACGTCCAGCTCAACATTTTTATAAGATTGTTCTGCATTTATTTCCGCATCCTTCAGCTTTTCCTCTGCTGCCTTATGCTGTCTTAAATTTGATGTATAGTATGCGGTATAGGCATGGGTTTCGATTTTCTGAAGCTCTAAACTGTTTTCAGCCGTCAGTATTTCAGGTCTTTCCGCTTTTGCTTTTTCTATTGCATCATCCAGGTTAATCTCTGCTGAAGGGACATATGAAAACTCCGTATCTGTCAGCACCGGTTTTGTATCAAAGCCAAGCTCCAATTTGTTCAATAAATTCAAAACTGCAATATTGTAATCATCCTCTGCAGAATCCAGGTCTGTCTTGGCTTTTTGAACTGCCATTTCTGCATTTAAAACTCCTGCCTTTGTAGCTGAGCCGTTATTGAATTTTAAATTTACAACCCTCAATTGCTCTTCTGCCTTGTTTAAATTAACCTTGTTAATTGCAATTGACTTCTCTGCCAAAAGCACATTGTAATACAGTGATGTTGTTTCTATTTCAATACCTGCCAAAAGCATTTCTCTGTTTTTTTCAAGCTGTGCCTGCTGAGTATCGGCAAAAGTTATATAGTAGCCATTTTTTGCCATTATTCTTTCAACCTGATCACTTGTTACATCAAACATTGGACCAAGCTCTTCTTCGATTTTAGATAATGGCAAAGACATTATGTATTCTGCTGCTTGCTTAGCTGTCTTTGCATCTTTTCTTGCATCCTTAACCTGAGCTATTCCATCATCTATTTTCCACATTTCTCTGCTGTTTTCTCTTGCTATTCTCACGGCATCCTCCAATGACAGCAGAAGAGGTTCTATTTCTACAGTTTCTTCTGTTTCTGCAGCTTCTGCAGCTTGCAAAACTTTTTCACCTTCCACAGCTTCTTCAATTGCCGATACATTAGTAAATGTGCTTAATACCAGCATCAATACAATTAATAAAGATATCTTTCTTCTCATAATTTCCTCCTCTTATTGATGTTTTTTTACGGCAAATCCGTTATACAGCAAATCAAAAATTACATCATCGTCTTTGATTTCATTTTCCTTTTTATGTGATATTAACCTTAGGTATTCACCCATAGTGCCCATAATCATGCAGGCTGTAATTTCCGATTTTATACTCTTTTTAACAACGCCCTCCTCCTTGCCCTGGTCTATTATATCACATATCAGACCATACATTTCAGAAATTTTTAATATTATTTTCTTGATTGTTTCTTCTGATATAATGTTTTTGCTTGATAGAATATTGTCTATGGACATATCCTCAAAATCTGATTCCATTTTAAGTTTTCCATTGAATAAAATCAAGAGTTTGTTATTGAATGTATCATCCATATTTGAAACGTATCTTATGTTGTCAATAATCACATTCACATATTCAATGCATGCTTCATCAAATATATCTTGTTTGTTTTCAAAATACTCATACAGGGTTCCCTTACCCACACCTGCATCTATTGCGATGTCTTCCATTTTTGTATTTTGAAACCCTTTATCCATGAATAAAGCCATGGCTGCTTGTAATATATCCTGGCGTTTTTGATTTTTTTCCACAATGCACCTCCTATGCTCTCACTGTATTTGTTCAGTAATTTTGTCTTTCTTTATCCTTCTCTTGAAGGATTCAGATATATCATCAAATATAGTATACATAACAGGAACTATTATTAAAGTTAAAACTGTTGACAGGGATAATCCTCCGATTACCACAACACCCATAGACTGAATAAGTTCAGCCCCTTCGCCTATGCCTAATGACATTGGCACCAGCCCCAAGATAGTTGTCAATGCAGTCATCATGATTGGACGTATTCTTATGGGTCCTGCTTTCATGATTGCAGCATCTCTCGTTTCTCCCCTTCTTCTCCTGATGTTTATATAATCAACCAGCACTATTGCATTGTTAACAACAACACCCACCAAAATTATCAGTCCTATTATGCCTATTACATTTAGAGGGAGCCCTGCAATAAACAGTCCTATAAATCCGCCGGACAAGGCAAGAGGCACCGAAAACATTATTGACAAAGGCTGAATCAGCGATTCAAACTGGGCTGCAATAATCATATAAACCAGGGCGATTGCCATGAGCATTACCAGGAACAAGTCTGTAAAAGTTTCCTGTATCTGCTCAATCTCTCCTCCATACATATAGGAATAACCGTAGGGCATTTCATATACTTTAAGGAGATCTTCTATTTCAACGGAAGCAGATTGAACATCTCTTCCTACAACACTTCCCGATACTGTTAAAACTCTTACCTGATTCTCCCTGTATATGCTTACGGGTCCTTTTTCAACTTTTATTTCAGCTACTTCAGACAGGGGCACGCTGCTTCCCGCAGGGGTTTCAACCGGCAGCATTTCCAAATATGAGAGGCTTTCTCCATAAACATTGTCTCCTTTAAGCACAACATCTATTTCGTCACCGTCAACCTTAAATTTTGTAACATTTTTGCCTGAGAGAGTATTTATAACCGAATTTCCTATTTGAGCCGTTGTTAAACCGTACTGAGATGCAATTCCCCTGTCTGCTATTATCTGTACTTGAGGAATGCCGTCTTCGTAGCTTGTTGAAACTTCTCTGGTTCCTTCAACTTTTTCAATTATATTTTTAAAGTCATCTCCGATGGCTTTTAAAGTATCCATATCGTCGCCCTTAATGCTGATACTTATGGCTCCGGTCAGGGTCCCCATCATCATGGATGTAGATTCGGCAACACTTATTTCAGCTCCCGGGATGTCCTTTGTCAGAGTTCTTATTTCATCACTGATTTGTTTTGCGCTTTTGTCCCTTTCACTCAAGTCCTTTAATAAAACATTCATCGAGCCGGTGGAACCGCCTCCTATACCGTACATTCCCCCGCCTCCGGCAGCGGTAAATGTAAACTCAATTTCCGGAATTTCTTTTATTGAATCTTGTATTTCCTTCAACAAAGCATCTAATTCCTCTGTTTCAGAGCCGGCAGGCATGCTTACGCTCACATTAATCATACCTTCATCAGTTGCAGGGAAGAATTCAGCTCCTACAGATATAACCATCATAACGCTGATAATAAACAATGCTATGCTGCTCAATATCGTTATAAAACGGTGCCTTAAACTTAAGCTGAGGACCTTTTTATAGGAAACAACCAGGGGCCCCTGCTTTTTTTCCTGTTCCTCTTCCGATTCAAGGTTTTTAACAGAAATAAGCTTCGATGAAAGCATTGGCACCAAGGTGAGAGCAATAACCAGTGAACTCAATAAGGCAATAGTAATGGTTATGGCAAAATCTTTAAAGAGTATTGATGATAATCCTCCCGTAAACACGATTGGTATAAATACTGCAATAGTTGTTAAGGTGGAAGCTGTAACCGCCATTCCCACTTCGTTTGTTCCGTCAACTGATGCAGTAATTATGTCCATCCCCAGGCTTCTGTTTCTGTATATATTTTCCAGAACAACAATGGAGTTATCAACCAGCATCCCCACCGCCAAAGCGAAGGCTCCTATTGTCAGCATATTTAAAGTAATATCAGTAAAAAACAAAATGACAAATGTGGTTATTATGGAAAAAGGTATAGAAACAGCTATAACCAGCGTTGTTTTAAAGCTTCTCAGAAAAACCAAAAGTATTAGTATGGCTAAAATACCCCCCTGGGTTGCAGTTTTTATCAGGTTGTCTATGGCTAAATTAATATAATCTGCCTGATTAAACACAGTTACTAAATCCAGTTCAGGATATTCTGTTTTTAGTTTTTCAATTTCTTTATCTATATCACTTGCAACATTCACAGTGTTGGCATCAGACTGCTTCATAACCGATATCTGAACAACTTCCTTACCGTTAAGTTTGGTTATTGAAGACTGGTCTTTGCTTTTCAAATTAACATCGGCAATATCCTTCAGCCTTACAGTTCCGCCTCTGCTAAGAGGAATGGTCAAATTTCTAATCTCTTCGATTGACTTAAACTCGCCCATGGTCCTTACCGTAAGCTCATTATTCCCCTTTTTGACTGTTCCTCCGGGCATATTTAAATTTTCAGCAGCAAGTATTTGACCAACATAAGAAGAGCTTAAATTGTATCCCTTAATCGCTTCTTCCCTTAACATTACTTCTACTTCCTGGTCCAGGCCTCCTGTTACAGATGCAGAAGCAGTGCCTTCTATACGTTCAAAGCGAGGCGATATTACATCCTCTGCAATCTTTTGAGTTGTGTGGAGATCTCCTTTGCTTGAAACAGCCAACTGTACTATTGGAAAAGCATTGGGGTCCAGCTTTAAAGCCAGGGGAGAAGATGTGCCCTCAGGCAGGAACCCTTTTATAACATCAACTCTTTCCCTTATTTGAAGCATTACCTCATCCATGTCAGTGTTATAAGCAAACTGCATCAATAAAAGCGAGCTTCCTTCGCTTGAAATTGAAATAACTGCTTCGATATTTTCAACCGTGGACAAAGTCTGTTCCATAGGTTTTGATATTATACTCTCTATTTCTTCAGGACCTGCTCCCTGATAGTTTGTTTGAACCATTATATAGGGCAGATCCATTTGAGGAAGCAAATCTATCTGAAGCTTGCTGAAGGATACCACTCCTATGACAATCACTATTAAAATCAGCATGGTGATTGTAACGGGCTTTTTAACCGAGAATTTTGCCAGCATTCCTATTCACCCCTTACAACCTTTATTTTGCTGCCCTGGCTTATGTAATCCTGACCCTTCACAATAACTTTATCTCCCTGGGAGATACCTGTTTTTATTTCTATGTAAGTACCCGTATCAAGTCCTGTTGTTACCTCTTTCTCAACAGCAGCCTCACCTTCTGCCACAAATACAAACTGTTTGCCTTCACGTTCCTTAACAGCTTCGGTTCTTACGGCAAGAGCATTTTCAATATTATCTGTCTTCAAATAAACTTTAGCAAACATGCCCGGTTTAATTGTTCCGTCATTTTCAAGCACTATACTTACCGTATAAAGATTAGTCATGATATCTGCCGATGAGCTGACACTGTTAATAAAAGCTTCATTTTTATAACCGGCAGAAGAGATTTCAACCAATACTCCATCACCGGTTTTAACCTTGTTAACAAGACTGGCGGCTATGCCAAATTCAATAGTCACACTGTCTGAATCGACTATTGTAACAGGCGGATTCGCAGATGTTGCATATTCTCCTTCAACTATGTTCACGCTTGATACCACTCCTGCTATAGGGGCTTTAACTTCAGCATTCTTCAGCATTGATGCTGAATTGGAGTAAGCCACCTTTGCCTGTTCAAGGCCCATTCTTGCTGCCTCCAGGGCTTCATCCGACGCTGCTAATTTCGCCTGCTCATATTGGGTTTCAGGAACTGCTCCTTCTTTGTAGAGCTTTTCGATTCGTTCAAGATTATCCCTGGCACTTTGTATTTGAGCAGAACTTACTTCAAAGCCGGCTTTTGCAGCTTCATAAGCTGTATATGCCTGGTTCACCTGCTTTTGTATATCATCTTTGTCCATTACAAACAAGACGTCATCCTTTTCAACCCTGTCACCCACATTTACGTTTATTTTTTCTACCTTTCCTGCCATCACAGGTATTACAAACACATCCTTGTCTGCAAATACCTTAGCAGTCATGATGTTTTCTATGTAAAGCTCCATAGGCTTAAGTGTTTCCACTTCCACAGGCGTATAAGCTTCTTCTTTGTCTGCATTTGTTTCTTGGCCCGCTGTGCAGCCTGCAAGTACAAATACGATAATTAATAATAATGTCAATAGTCTTTTCAAGTTAGATAGCCTCCATTTTTCGACCGACCGGTCAGTTTTAACAAATTATAACACCTGTATTTTATGCTGTCAATCAAGACACTATAAATAATATATCGAAGGGATGGGGGTATTGTCATATGAGTTTACATATTTAAATTTATGTAAATCGATTTTGTGGTATAGTTCTTTTGTTTTATGTTGTTGTAGTATTGGTTAACATATAGAAATTTATATAAACAAGTATAATTATTGTTGACTTTGTATTTTTATGGTAGTATACTTTATTTTAAATAAGAGGTGCGACATGGAAAACAAAGTTTTGTTCGTACAATTACATCACCATAGGTGCAGAGTTTGTAAGTGATAATCACATTACAAGCTCTATTGGTCGTTTTACAAAAGGGCTTGTATCTGTGGTGAATGGTTGATAAGTGGAATTTTAAGCCATCCGGGTATAAGCCGGGTGGCTTTTTGAATGTCCCCAAATAGATAAACTGATTAACGAAGACCGTGTTGCTAAATCTGCGCGACGCATATCAAGGAGGATTAAGAGAGTGAATTTTTTAAAAATCGAAGATGAAATGAAATATTTTCAAAGGATTTTTATGCTAAGAAAAGAAATCGAGAATTTTCTGTTTAAAGAAGGCTATATGAATATTGAGCCGTCCATATTCGAGGAATATGATGAATTTACATCCGTTAATTCAAGAATAGACAAGAAATCAACAGTGAAAATTCTGGAAAGCAACAGTGATATTTTAATTTTATCACCGGATATTACAACCGGAATCATAAATAAGTTCATGCCAAGGTGGGACTACGACTTAATGCTGAAAATCTTTTATTACGGCAAAACATACAAGCATAACGGCAATGGCATTAAGGAAAAAAGAGAAATCGGAATTGAAATCATAGGGGATAACAGCCAGAATATTGACCAAAACACATTAATGACTGCTGAAAGAATAATAAGCAGATACAGCGACAATTACTTGCTTGAAATCGGAAACAGCAAGTTTCTTAAGGGTATAATGCTGGCCTGCTCATTTAACAAGGAGGATTATGACAATATACTGGATTTATTGTATTTGAAAAACAAACAGGAATTGGATGACTATTTGTCTAAACTGAATTACAAAGAGCCAATATGCACATTGCTTAACATCCTTGACCTGGAAGGTACATATGAAGAAATTACCGGCAAGCTAGAAGGGCTGTATTTGAACGATATGATGAAGGCCGGTCTTCAAGAGCTTAAAACTGTTGATGATTATATGAAAAACATAACAGATAAAATTATTTACGACCTTTCAATGGTATCAGAATTGAGCTATTATGACGGAATTATATTCAGAGGATATATTCATGGTTCCAATACAGAAATCATAAAGGGCGGTAGATATGACTCATTTACTGAGCAGTTCGGAGTAAAAATACCGGCAATAGGATTCACCGTGGAGCTGGATGAACTGCTGAAAGCCATATACAAGGAGGGATGATAATGAGTTTGACAATTGCAATACCAAAGGGAAGATTAGGCAACAGGACTATTGAAATACTAAAAGCTGCAGGCCTGGGCAGCGCAATCGATGAAGATTCGAGAAAATTGGTTTTTAACAGCGAGAATCGAAGTATTAAATTTATACTTTTAAAGAATTCCGATGTAATAACATATGTGGAAAATGGGATTGCAGATATTGGGATATCAGGAAAGGACATGATCATGGAAAGCTCCGGAGACTTTTACGAGCTTTATAAAATGAATGTGGGCAGGTGCAAGATGTCGGTGGCCGGATTTAAGGACAAAAAAGTTTTCAATGACGACACAATCTTAAAGGTGGCTACCAAGTATCCGGAAACAGCAAGAAAATTTTTCAACAGCAGAGGGCAGAAAATTAAAATAATAAAATTGAACGGCTCCATAGAGCTTGCGCCGATTTTAGGATTATCGGATGTAATCGTTGATTTAGTTGAGACGGGCAACACATTGAAAGCCAATGGCCTTGAGGTTTTTGAAGATATGTATGATATATCCGCAGTTATAATATCCAATAAAATAAGTTATAAATTCAAAAGAAAAGAGATAAAGGAAATAATTGAACTGATAAGGAGAGAAGATAATGGTCAGGTTAATTGAAAACAATATAGAAGAGTATTTAGCTGAAATTCAAAATCGGAATCAAGATGACTACAGGGAAGTTTACAAAGCAGTTGATGAAATACTTGAAGATGTAAGGAAAAACAAGGATGAAGCATTGAAAAAATACACCATGGAATTTGATAAGGTAAGCTTGAACAATTTGGAAGTTAGTGAAGACGAAATAAAGGAAGCATATCAAACAATTGACAAGGAGCTTTTGGAAACCATCAAGAAAGCTAAGGAAAATATTTATGATTACCACAAAAGACAAGTAAGAAGGAGCTACAAATACAAACCTGAGGGAAAGGACATAATTTTAGGCCAGCTTATAAATCCAATTGAAAAGGTTGGAATTTATGTGCCGGGAGGTAAAGCTGCCTATCCATCCACGGTATTGATGAATGCAATCCCTGCAAAAATCGCCGGAGTGAATGAAATAATTATGATAACCCCTCCCCAAAAAGACGGAAAGCTGAAGGATTCAATATTGGTTGCTGCAGACATGGCAGGTGTTGACAGAATATTCAAAGTTGGAGGAGCACAAGGTATAGGGGCTTTGGCTTATGGAACAGAAACAATTCCTAAGGTGTATAAAATAACCGGTCCCGGAAACATTTATGTTGCTGCAGCCAAGAGACGGATATCCGGTTTTGTGGGAATAGATATGATTGCAGGACCAAGCGAAATATTAATTATTGCAGACAAAACCGCATCTCCCGCCTACATTGCAGCAGATATGATATCCCAGGCAGAGCATGATGAAATGGCAGCCTGCATTTTAATAACAAATTCCTACTTGCTTGCTGATAAGGTTAAAAAGGAATTGAAAAACCAGTCTCAGTTATTGGAAAGAAGAGAAATAATAGAGAAGTCTTTGAACAACTACGGTGCAATAATAATTACCGACAGCATGAAACACAGCATTGATTTGGCAAACGAAATAGGACCCGAGCATTTGGAGCTTCTTACAACAAACCCTTTTGAAAATTATAAAAAAATTAAAAACGCAGGAGCCATATTTTTAGGAGAAAACAGTCCTGAACCTGTGGGAGATTATTTTGCAGGTCCCAATCACACCCTCCCTACAAACTCCACATCCAAGTTTTCATCAGGGCTTAGTGTAGACGACTTTATAAAGAAAACTTCTCTGATTTACTACAGCAGGCAGGCTTTGCTTGAAAACGGAGGCCGCATAGTGAGGTTTGCAGAAAATGAAGGTCTGACGGGCCATGCAAATGCTATAAAAATTAGAATGCAGGGGGGAGAAAATGATTAAACTGAAACAAAGTGCAGAAAGAATTGAGGCTTATTTTGTAAACAATGTAGATTGCAGGGTAAAGCTTGATGCCAATGAAGGAAGCAACTATTTGCTTAAGGATGGATTTAAAATAGACAGTTTCAAAGTAAACTTATACCCTGACAGCGACTGCAGTTCATTAAGAGAAAAAATGGCTTTTTATTATGGCTGCAAGGCTGAAAATATAATGGTTGGAAACGGGTCCAGCGAAATTATCAATACGGTAATAAACGCTTACTGCGAAAAAGCTGACAAGGTTATGAGTTTTGTCCCTTCCTTCAGTATGTACAAAACCTACTGCGATTTGTGCTCTGCTGAATATGTGGGTGTAGACTCAGAAGATGATTTTTCACAAGATATAAATAAGCTGATAAAAGAAGCAAAAATGCTCGACCCGAAAATAATCATCATCTGCAATCCCAACAACCCTACAGGTTATGTAACTCCAATGGAGGATGTTATTAAGGTTTTGGAAAATTTTAAAAATTCGCTGGTCATTTTAGATGAAGCTTATGCTGATTTTTCAGGCAACTCGGCACTTGGATTGATTAATGATTATGAAAATTTAATTGTAATGAGGACAATGTCCAAGGCCTTCGGACTGGCAGGGCTTAGGGTCGGGTGTCTGATAGCGGCAGAAAAAACAGTTAAATACATTTGGAAGGTTAAGCTTCCTTATAATGTAAATATATTGTCTCAATATGCGGCAGAAAAGGCATTAAGTAATTCCGGCCGAGTTGTAGAATATATAGAAAGTGTGAAAATCAGAAGAGAAGAGCTTAGCAGTGAATTGAAAAAGTTAGATTTCCTGGTATATCCTTCTGGAGCAAACTTTTTGTTTGTAAAGCCGCCCATACAAAATTTGTTTGAAAAACTTATGGAAAGAGGAATATTAATAAGAAAATTCAATGATACCTATTACCGCATATCTGTAGGGGAAAAGGAAGAAAACGAAATATTAACTGAAGAGTTAATAAAAATCAGGAGGGAGCAATGAGGAAAGCTGTAATAACACGAAATACATCAGAAACAAAAATTCAAATCGAGTTAAATTTAGATGAAAGCGGAGCAAGAGAAATTGATACAGGTGTGGGATTTTTGGACCATATGCTGACATTGTTTTGTTTTCATGGCAAATTCGACTTGAATATTAAGTGCAAAGGGGATTTAAACACAGATACCCACCACACATCAGAAGATGTAGGAATAGCATTAGGTCAAGCTTTCACAAAAGCTTTGGGCGATAAAAGAGGCATTGAAAGATTCGGGGCTGCCTATGTGCCCATGGATGAATCTTTGGCAAGAGTTGTTCTTGACTTGAGCGGCAGACCTTGCCTGGTTTACAATTTAGATTTCAAGAAGGCTCAAATAGGAACCATGGCAACAGAGGATTTCAAAGAATTCTTCCAAGGATTTGCAAATAACTGCTTGTGCAACCTGCATATAGAACTGCTGTATGGCGAGAATGACCACCATAAAATTGAAGCTGTATTCAAAGGATTTGGAAGGGCAATGAAAAAGGCAGTGGAGGTCACATCTGACAGCCTTCAATCCACAAAGGGGGCCCTGTAATGATACTGTTACCGGCAATAGATATAAAAGACAACAAATGCGTGAGACTTACTCAGGGAAAGTTTGACAAGCTAGTAGTGTATTCAGACGACCCTGGGGAAATGGCAAGAAAATGGGAGTCGATGGGGGCTGAATACCTCCATGTAGTTGATTTGGACGGTGCTAAAAATGAAGGTTTTCAAAACAGAAGGTCAATTGAAAAAATAGCCAAATCAATATCAATTCCCATACAGACGGGGGGAGGAATCCGGAGTGAGGAAAGAGTAAAAGATTTGATTAATATAGGTGTTGACAGGGTTATTGTAGGCACTATGGCAATTGAAAACAGAGAGCTTCTTACAAAGCTTGTGAAAAATTACAAAGACCACATAGCGGTTTCCATAGATGCATTAAAGAGCAAGGTTGCAACAAGAGGATGGCAGAGGGTTGAGAATGTGGATTCAATAGAAATGTGTAAAGCATTGGAATCCATGGGGATAAGAACCATTGTCTACACGGATATTTCAAAAGATGGAATGCTTTCGGGGCCGAATTTCGACATATATAGAGAATTATCAACAAAAACAATCATAAATATAATTGCATCCGGGGGTGTCACTACACCGGAGGATATAAAAAAGCTTAGAGAAATGAACTTATACGGGGCAATTATCGGGAAAGCCTTATACGATGGCAGATTAGATTTCAAGGATGCCCTAAAAATATAATTATCAGGAGGAAAAAAATGGCAGTAAGAATAATACCCTGCTTGGACGTAATAAACGGAAGAGTTGTTAAGGGGACAAAGTTTAAAGATATTAAAGATGTTGATGACCCGGTTAATTTAGGCAAATACTACAGTGATTCAGGAGCAGATGAGTTAGTGTTTTATGATATTACTGCATCCCTTGAAGGCAGGAAAACTTCTCTTGAATTTGTAAAAAAAGTTGCTGCTGAAATAAATATCCCCTTCTGTGTGGGAGGAGGAATCTCATCCATAGAAGATTTCAAGCATGTTTTAGAAAGCGGTGCGGATAAGATATCCATTAATTCAGCTGCAGTAAAAAACCCCTATTTAATAAAAGAAGCATCAGGAATCTATGGCAGTAAGTGCCTTGTGCTGGCTCTAGACGTAAAAAGAAATGAAGAAGGCTCATGGAGTGTCTACGTCAAGGGGGGAAAAGAAAAAACATCCCTGGATGCTGTTGAATGGGTTAAGACAGGCGTGAAATTGGGAGCGGGAGAAATCGTTGTAAACAGCATTGATGAGGATGGTATGAAAACCGGATACGACTTGGAACTCCTGAAAAGAGTAAAAGCTGCTGTAAATGTTCCGGTTATTGCATCCGGAGGTGCAGGAAAGTACGAACATTTTTTAGAAGCTGTTAAATATGCAGCTGTAGACGGCGTTCTTGCAGCTTCAGTATTTCATTTCGGAGAAATAAAAATACCCGAACTCAAAAAATACTTGAGGGAAAACGGATTGTAGGCAGGAGGATACAATGGAAACTCAAATGTTAAATGGGATAAAATTTGATGAAAAAGGTTTGATTCTTGCAATAGCACAGGATTATATAACAAGTGAAGTACTTATGGCTGCATATATGAACGAGAAGGCTTTAGAAATAACCTTGAAGGAAAAGAAAGTTTGTTATTTCTCAAGAAGCCGTAATTGTTTATGGAGAAAGGGAGAAACATCAGGACATGTCCAGCATTTAAAGGGTCTCTACTATGACTGTGATGCCGATGCAATTTTATTGAAGGTAGAGCAGGTTGGAAATGCATGTCACACAGGGGCATACTCATGTTTTTTCAATAAGGTTTACGAAGAGGACATAGCTGACAAATCAATTATTAATAAGGTGTACTGTCAAATACAAAACCGAAAAGATAATCCCAAGGAAGGCTCATACACAAACTATCTGTTTAATGAAGGACTTGATAAAATATTGAAAAAAATCGGTGAGGAAAGCAGCGAAGTATTAATAGCAGCAAAAAATAAAAACAAAGAAGAACTTATTTATGAAATTTCCGATTTAATTTACCACTCCTTGGTTCTCATGGTAAGTGAAGGTGTAACCATTGATGATCTGCAGAAAGAACTGACAAAAAGGCATAGATAGCTGGAAAGGCAGCTTGTATAGAACTGTCTGACAAAACAACTATTTATAACAAAGTGTGCAAAATTTCAAGTAATGTGTGGTTTGTGCTGTATTAATTCCGGATATTCCACATATTACTTGAAATTTCGACCATATTCTACTTAAAAATCATCTTCCCCTAAATATATTTCACACAATAATTGAAATTTTGAGCAAGTTAAAGCCTGTTTATTCCAATTTTAAAGCTGAATGGACATGCTATTTTCCCTGCACTTTGGTTTGAAAAAATAGGGTTAGGGCACCTTTAATATGCTCTTGCTGCGTAAATCATGTGTTTTGCAGGTTTCCCGCAGATATGACACTTGTCTCCCAAGTCTTCCTGCTCAAAAGGAATACACCTGATTGTTGCGCCGGTTTCTTCTTTTAGTTTATCTTCACATTCCCTTTCACCGCACCACATCATTTTGGCAAATCCGGGTCGGTTAGGAAGATCTTTTTTGTATTGTTCATAGTCTTTTACAATATAAGTATGGGCTTCCCTGTGAGCTTTTGCTTTTTCAAATAAATCATTTTGCATTGTTTCAAGCATGTTATATATTGTGTCTTCAATATTATCAAGTGAAAGAGTTTCTTTTTCTAATTTATCTCTTCTTACAGCAACAGCCTGATTATTGTCAATGTCTCTTGGCCCAATTTCAATACGAATAGGGTAACCCTTCATTTCATATTGATTGAACTTCCAGCCCGGTGAGTATTCTGTGCTGTCATCAAGTTCAACTCTGATTCCTTTAGCTTTTAATTTTTCATATAATTCATTTGCTTTTTCCAATACTCCTTCTTTCTTTTGTGCTATCGGAATTATTACAACTTGAACAGGTGCCATTTTAGGAGGCAGTACCAATCCCCTGTTGTCTGAATGAACCATTATCAGACCGCCGATGAGTCTGGTGGAAATACCCCAGGATGTATGATAAGGGTATTGTTCCTGTCCGTTTCTGCCCTGGAATTTTATTTCAAATGCTTTTGTAAAATGCTGACCTAAATTATGTGAAGTTCCTGCCTGTAATGCCTGGCCGTCATGCATCAATGCTTCCATTGTATATGTGGCATGGGCGCCTGCAAATCTTTCCTTGTCGCTTTTTTGTCCCACAACAACAGGTATGGCCATTAAGTCTTCAGCTACCTGCCTGTATATATCGAGCATCTGCAATGTTTCTGCCTGAGCTTCTTCCTCTGTTTCATGAAGAGTGTGGCCTTCCTGCCATAAGAATTCTGACGTTCTTAAAAAAGGCCTTGTTGTTTTTTCCCATCTTACAACGCTGCACCATTGATTATACAAGTATGGCAGGTCTCTGTATGAGTTTAGCCATTTTGCATACATATGGCAAATAATAGTCTCTGACGTAGGTCTTATAACCAGCCTTTCTGCCAGTTCCTGGCTTCCCCCGTGGGTAACCCAGGCAACTTCAGGAGCAAATCCTTCAACATGCTCCTTTTCTTTCGTCAATAAGCTTTCCGGAATTAATAACGGAAAATACATGTTCTTATGGCCGGTTGCTTTGAACTTTTCATCTGCATATTCTTGAATTTTCTCCCACAAGGCATAACCGTAAGGTCTTATTACCATAAAACCTTTTACAGGTGAATAGTCAACCAATTCATTTTTCATTATTACATCTGTATACCACCTGCTGAAGTCTTCTTCCATAGGTGTAATTTCTTTTACGAACTCTTTTTCTTTCTTAGCCATTCTTTCTCCTTTCAAAAATTAAACCGCCTCCTGAACCAAGAGGCGGATATCCGCGGTACCACTCTAATTGCTGCTATTAACATCACAGCATCTCATTTATATAAGGGTTTTGCCCTTTGGGTTGTTGCTCCCAAATACTCTTGGGCGGGTTCATAATACAGGGGGCCGAAGGCCTTCCACCAACAACCTTCTCTCTGATAGACCATGTATAATTACTGTTCCCCATCAACGTAATTATTAATTTATATACATAATATAAAAATTTAATCTTATTGTCAACAATTTTCAGGAGTTTTTCTGCAATTATCAGCATGAGGATGCACCTCTACTCATGTGATATTCTCTGATGGTAGAGGAATATCCCCAAATATATAAAATCATCAAAAGTTGTCTTGAAAATCCATCCCTCTGCCTATATAATATAAGTATGTCATACATAAAAAAAATAGGAGGATAAATTAATGAAAAAAGTATTAAGTTTAGTATTAGCTGCATTGCTAATTCTAAGCAGTTTCAGCTTTGCATTTGCACAAGATGCAGAAACTGTAAAAATTACTGTTATTCACACTAATGACACCCATTCAAGACTAGCTAAAACTAGTTCTGAAATTGGCTTTGCTAAAATAGCAGCTCTTGTTAAGGAAGCCAAGGCAGCAAATCCAAACACATTGGTTCTTGATGCAGGAGATACACTCCACGGTATGCCTATTGTAAACATCTCCAAGGGAGAAAATGCAATCAAGGTATTGGATGCTGTAGGATATGACTATATGACACTGGGAAACCATGATTTTAACCATGGTTTAGAAAGATTGTTGGAACTTAAGGACATGGCTGCAATTGGAATGCTGAGTGCAAATATTGAAGATAAAAATGGAGAATATGTTTTTACTCCTTATGTTATTGAAGAAATAGGTGGAGTGAAGGTTGGTATTTTCGGCCTTTCTACTCCTGATACATCATATCTTGCAAATCCTAAATATGTTGAAAACTTAACATTTAAAGATCCTATAGAAGTATCAAGAGAAATGGTAGCTGAACTTGAAGGCAAAGCTGATGTTGTTATTGCACTGGCACATTTGGGACTTGATGAAAGCTCCTCCGTAACCTCTAAGGCTCTGGCAGAAGCTGTAGAAGGAATCGACTTAATAGTTGACGGACACAGCCATACAAAATTAGAAGCCGGTCAATTGGTAAAAGATACCTTGATAGCTCAAACAGAATATTATGGTAAAAACTTAGGTTATGTTGACATAGAAGTTCAAAATGGTGAAGTTGTAAACATGGCAGCAAAGCTGCTTTCAGTTGCAGATACTGGAGAAACTGTTCCGGATCCGGATTTATCAGCATTTATTGATTCAATAGATCCAAAAAAAGATCCTGCTTTTAATGAAGTAATAGCTAAAACCGATGTTTACTTGGACGGTGTTAGAGAAAATGTGAGAACCAAGGAAACAAATTTTGGCAACCTTTCCGCTGATGCAGCAAGAGCTGCTACAGGTGCTGATATTGCATTTGTTAACGGTGGCGGTATAAGAGAAGATGTTCCTGCAGGTGAGGTAACAAAAGGAAAGATAGCAGCTGTATTCCCCTTTGGTAATACAATTGAGGTTAAAAAAATTACAGGCACAGATCTGAAAGCTATGCTTGAATGGTCAGTAAGCGATTATCCGGCTGCTAAGGGTGCTTTCCTGCAGGTAAGCGGACTGGAATTTACTTTTGATCCTGCTAAGCCTGTAAATTCCAAAGTTGTGGAAATAAAAGTAGGCGGCGAGGTGTTTGATGAAGCTAAAGAATACACAGTTGCAATAAATGACTTTATGTCAGATGGCGGTGACGGTTATTCTATGTTGGCAAACTACGATGTACTTGCAATATCAGGTACATATGAAGAAATAATTCAAAACTATCTTGCAACCAATGGAACTGCAGGAAGCGATGTTTCCGGCAGAATCAAAGTAAAAGAAACTGTAGCTGAAGAAGTAACCTACATAGTTGTACCGGGAGACGTTTTGTGGAAAATAGCAGCAAAATACGGTTATACTTATCAGGAATTGGCTGAATACAACAATATTGCAAATCCACATTTAATTTTCCCTGATCAGGTAATAAAAGTTCCTCAAAAATAATAATTCTCCAAAAGGCTTTGCTGATACAGCAAAGCCTTTAATCGTAAAAATTTTATATTTCATACATATTCAAGGGAGGACAATGATAATTGGATAAATTTGCATTGACATTAATAATAGTTGGGGCATTGAACTGGGGACTAATTGGATTATTTCAGTTAGACTTGATCTCTGTTATCTTTGGTGGCAGAATAGGATTATTTACTCGAATGATAAATATACTGATAGGTTTGGCAGGCTTATACAGCATTACATTCTATTTTGGTTATAAATTTGTTGACAAAAACTAACCAGTAGAATAAATATATCGTTCGCAACGAATTCCCAAAATACGTTACCAGAGAAATGTTTTTTCTACTTCGAAACGATAAAAGTCAAAAGATTTCATGCTTAATCTTATGACTTTTTTTACACTCTGATTATTTATTTTTTAGGGTAATCACTGTTAATTCAGGGGCAGCCATTAACCGCATAGGTATGGTTGATGTTCCCAGGCCAATATTGACATATATCTTAGTCTGCCTGTAATTGTCAATCCCGTACAATCCTCTGATATATTTTTGCGCCAGAAGAGGGGTGTACCTGATAAAAGGGAGATTTACCTGCCCTCCATGACTGTGGCCGGCCAAAAATAAATCTGTGCTGTATTGCAGAAAATATTCTGCTACGTCCGGTTCATGGCTTATAATTATATTATAATAGTTTTCATCCAATAAGCTGACTATTGTTTCTTTGTCAAAGGTACCGAAAATCGAATCATCCAATCCTATTATGTTAATATTGTTTTCTTTGATTTTAATGTTTTCATTTACTAGTATCTTGAATCCGCTGTTTGTCATTATCTGCCTATATGCTCTTTCTGCACCGCCGCCATAATCATGGTTGCCGTAAACAGCATACTTCCCCAAGGGAGCATTTATTTCGCTTAAAACCTCCCAAATTTCATGTATATTTTCTTTATTATCGTAATGATTGAATTTATTAATCAAATCACCTGTAAAAACAACTATTTGAGGGTTTTGAGCATTTATTTTATGTACTGCCTTTTTCAAATTTGTCACATTAAAATACCGGGATATATGAGAATCTGAAAACTGTATTATTTTTATATTATCATTTTTTTCATTTAATAAATCACTGTATATATTTTCATATTTCACCGTCAATAAAACAGGCTCAATAAATCTTGCGTATGAATAAAGAATAATTGAAGCTAAAATTAAAAAACTTGTAAATTTTAATAATTTCACTAATCTTCTCCTGAATAGTATAGTAATAATTTATGGAAAATTCCTTCACCCTAGAAAACTGTCACCGGTGGAAGGTATGTCCCCAAAACCCTTAGAAATGGGCTTAGATACTTAAGTATATCAAATATCCGCAAAAAAAAATAGCGAAATTTATTTATTAAATTCTTTTTAATAAAAAAGATCACTATTAACTTACATCATCCTATTCTTGTTTCCTTGTCATCGCATATATAAAATTCAACATTATTTGTTAGAATATCTATATAATTAAAAGACACAACCCTTTTATAATCATTTTTTTCTACAAAGACTGTAAATATTGAAGGGTATGTATCCAGTATTACTCCTTCACTAAAATGGGACCGGCTCTTTCCTTTTTTCAATTTGAATTTTACCTTTTTCCCAACGCAGTCCTCAACTGCTCCTTTAACTCTTGTAACAGAACTTGTGGGCAACCAATCACCTTCTATGCCTTTTTTTATTAAAACCGGGAAAAGACTATTTATTTTTAATATCTTTCCCATATAAATAAAAAATATGTACATTATCTTCAAATTGCGGTATAATTGTAATGTATGGCATACTATGCCGTTGTTTTGATATGCATAAAAATTAAAAGGAAGTGAACTAATGGACGAGATCCCTAAGGTCAAAAATCTATTATAACTTCTCTATTACTGGATATAACTCAATTTGGTAATAGAGAAAATCTATTATTAAATTGAGGTGAAGAAATGCTTGATATTTTTAAATCAATTGAAGACACCATGTTCAAATTGGAAAAGATTGAAGATGGTGCATGGATTAACCTGGTTAATCCCACAAATGAAGAATTGGACTTTATTGAAAATCAGTTTGCTGTTGACAAAGACATGTTAAGAGCAGCCCTGGACGAAGAGGAAAGTGCACGTTTAGAAATAGAAGATGAACAAGTTTTAATATTGGTAGATACACCATATGTTGAAAAACAAGATGAACATATTATTTATGAAACACTTCCTCTTGGGGTTATAATTACCGATAAAAACATAATAACTGTATGTTTAAAAAATTCGGTTGTACTGGAAGAGTTTAAGAAAAACAGTATTCGTACTTTCTGCACATATAAAAGATATCGTTTTTTATATCAGATACTATATAAAAATGCGCAAAGATACCTGCTTTACTTGAGGCAAATAGATAAAATGAGCAATCATGTAGAGGAGCAGCTTCATAAATCAATGAGAAACAAGGAGCTTATACAGCTTTTGGATTTATCCAAGTCACTGGTATATATTAATACTTCCCTTAAAGGCAACCAAATAGTTTTAGAAAAAATTCTGAGAATGAATATAATAAAAAAATATTCCGAGGATGAGGATTTGTTGGAGGATGTTATTATAGAAAATAAGCAGGCCATTGAGATGGCTGCAATTTACAGCGGAATTTTAAGCGGAACAATGGATGCATTTGCGTCTATTATATCCAATAATTTAAATATCGTCATGAAGCTGTTGACGTCAATTACTATACTAATGGCAATACCGACAATGTTTGCAAGCTTTTTCGGTATGAATGTAAACAATATTCCCTTTGCAAATCAACCTTATGGTTTCTGGCTGATAATCGGTATTGCATTGCTAACATCAACATTTGCAGGGATTATGCTTTTAAAAAAGAATTTGTTATAGGGGTATGGGAACACACCGGTAATGTCCATGTTATACAAAAAATGAATAACACCCGTTTTCGTCATTTTCACACCAGAAACCGGGTGTTATTCGTTTAGTGTTCCAATTTCTGCTTTTGGGGGAATCACCTCTTCCTTGGTAACTTGTATTCATTAAATTTATACCCATTATTTTAAATTTTAATCATAAAATTCATAATTAATTATCTTTTTCATTGTTAAAAAAAAGTTTATGTTATATAATGATGAAAAACTTTTAGATGAGTTGAACTATGAAATTAAAATCATTTGGAAAAATCAATTTATTTTTGGATGTTACAGGAAGACTCCAAAATGGTTATCACATAATCAAGACTGTTATGCAATCTGTTGATATTTATGATGAAATATCTCTTGTTCCAATAGATACAGGCGAAATTGCCATTAAGTGTTCTGATTCATCCATACCCGAAAATGAAAAAAACACCTGCTTTAAAGCTGCGTCCATACTGAAGAAAGCTTTCGGCATAAATACAGGCATCCACATAAGCATAAATAAAAATATCCCTCAAGGAGCCGGTATGGCAGGAGGCAGTTCCAATGCAGCTGCTGTGCTAAAGGGTTTGAATGCAATCTGGAAGCTTGATTTGTCAAGGGGAGAATTGTGCCGTTTTGGAGCACAGGTTGGTGCTGACGTTCCATTTTGCCTGGTTGGAGGCACCTGCCTGGCTGAAGGAATAGGTGACAAGATTACTGAACTAAATGACTTCCAATGGAATAATATATTAACAGTAAAGCCGGAATTCTCAATTTCTACTGCATTCGTGTATGAAAACCTTGATTCCAGACACTATAATTCCTATGTGTCGGAGGACATACTTAAGCACATATCATCATATAGTTATGAAAAAGCTGCCGGATGTGTTGCAAATACACTGGAAAAGGCTGTGGCAGAATTCTATCCGGAAATCAACAATATTAAGAAACTAATGATTGACAATGGTGCAATATCATCCCTAATGACCGGCTCAGGTTCTGCCGTTATTGGTTTTTTTAAAGACGGTGACTCCCTTAACAAAGCATTAAAAATTACAGCAGAAATTTATCCTTATGTACGGAAGGTTAAGACGGTTAAAGATGGGGTTAAATTTATCGATTAAATAAACTTATAAAGGATATCAATCAATTTATAGGAGGGTTTTATGAAAAAAATACTGATTATAATTTTATCTATAGCCTTGATAACTGCATGCACAAATAACTCAGTTGAAGTCCCTGAGAATGAAATTCAAGAAGCTATAGATGAAACTGAAGGTACTGATAGCCAGGCTGAAGAAAACAACAATGAAACAGAGGTTTCCGGTGATAAACCTGATAACAATGGTGAAAACAATGATAAAAAGCCGGTAACGGCACCGGATTTTGAACTAAGTTCAATGGATGGGACTGTAATAAAGCTTAGTGAAACCAGGGATAAGAATGTAATTTTAAATTTCTGGTATACGGAATGCGTATTCTGCGTAACAGAAATGCCTGATTTGCAAAAGCTCCAGGATGCATATCCTGATAACCTTCAGGTATTGGCAGTCAACGTAGGGGAAAGCAAGGAAGTAATCCAAACTTTTATGGATGAAAATAACCTTAGCCTAACAGTTTTATTGGATGAGGATATGCAAGTGGCTTATGATTACGGCATTCGTTCCTTCCCCACTACTATTGCTTTGAACAAAAAAGGCGAAGTAGTCGGCGGCTATATAGGAATGCTTACCTATGAGCAAATGGAACAGCTTTACGGGTTTTTTGAGTAGTCCGGCTTTAGAAACAGTGCCCCTGGAAGTCACCTTCATAAAAATATTCTATTTGGATATATTTCTTTGTTCCTAACGGCTATTCCAGGGAAGAGGGAGTATCCCTATATTAATCAATACAAAAAAAGAGGGCAATACCCTCTTTTAATATGGGATTTTTGCCCACTCGGTCACTTCATCAAAATATTTGTTACATAAGTTCTTTAATGCAGTTTATCACATAATCTAAATCTTCCCTTGATACTCCTATATGTGTTACAAAGCGGTACTCGCCGCCTTCAACCCCGTTTATTTTAATATTTTTTTCATAAAGTTTTTCTATCAGCAGACTTTCTTTTATTACATCCTCACCCATTTCAAAAAATACCATATCGATGTCAAGCCTGTCTCTTTTTACATAGACACCGGGCAGCTTAGAGAGCTCTTCTGCTAAATATTTAGCATTTTCATGGTCTTCAGCAAGCCTGCCGGTCATTTTCTCCAGTGCTATGATTCCTGCAGCAGCCAGTATTCCTATCTGCCTCATTCCTCCACCCATTAGCTTTCTGTATTTTCTAGCCCTGTCAATAAATTCCTTGCTTCCTGCAAGCATTGAACCTGCAGGAGCTGCCAATCCCTTTGACAAGCAGAACATTACAGAATCACAGCATGCGGCAATTTCTTTTGCATCCACGCCCAATGACAATGCTGCATTGAAAATTCTTGCTCCGTCCATGTGGACCGGAATTGAATGGCTTCCTGCGATTTCTTTTATTTCTTTTAATACTGAAAGGGGAACCACTGCTCCGCATCCATGGGCATTCTCTACACATATGAGGCCTGTTTCAGGTTCATGAATATCATCAACCCTTATGGCTTTTAAAACATCCTTTGGAGACATGACGCCGTTTACAGTTTCCAGGGTTCTAA
>Ga0208458_1001123_pt1 | contig 23482 bp, 20 predicted proteins | sample AD_UKC085_MetaG_FD_184432 | JGI IMG/M metagenome (GOLD analysis project Ga0208458, IMG submission 184432) | Active sludge microbial communities of municipal wastewater-treating anaerobic digesters from USA - AD_UKC085_MetaG (SPAdes) (version 2) | ecosystem: Engineered > Bioreactor > Anaerobic >... | reverse complement strand
AAAGGAAATAAATCTGACCTGCGCATCATCCCTGGCTCTTGCAAAGTCACAATAGTGAATGCACTTACTTGCCAGATCGAAAATGTTAATATCTCGCGAATAACTGCCGCCACGCAATCGAAAGAAGGATCGCAAAAATTCAACAATATATTCAACCTTTTTGCGCTCTGAATTCAGCCAATTATTATGGGAATCCCCCTCAGTGTCGTGTAAAAAAGTAAAATACCGTAAACCAAATTCCGCTTGCTGTTCCGTTCCTTGAGAAAAGTATTTGCCAATGTTTTCCAATCCCTCCTCATGCAAAATGTTGCTGAGATAATATTCAAAACTGATCAGAGACATGTGCGCGATTGCATCGTAGTCAAAAAGCCGGTAACAAAGGTTCAGATAATGGTTGTATTGGGTATCTTTATCATCGCCTAAATAATCGAGTTCCCCACTGCTTATCTTCTTCATGCGGCGGACGCGGTAAGTAAAGAAATCAATTTCAGCCTTGCTTACCACATCAAGTTCGGGATATTTTTGATCACTTAAAATCTTGATTAATTCTTGTTCCGCGATATCGAAATCACCAACTTCTGCAAAAACTGTGGCAAAGCATGATTTGTACATGTGGCAATCAGAGTAAAATTCATGAGCCTCAGACACAAAAAGCATTAAAGCCCGTGCAAGTATGATAGTTTGGTGGGCTAATTCTTCTGTTCGAGCCTCTCGTATTGCGGCATTTGGGTCAAAGTCATTAATTAGCTCCGCTCCCAGCTCATTCAGACAGTGGGCGACAAGGTGAAGATAGTCATGGAAGGCTTGGTTTTGTTCCTCTTTTTTGTGCGCGGATGATTTTACTTTTTCTTTCTTTTCATTATTTGTCTTGGAATTAGAGTCGAATTCAATACTATCAATAAGACTGTCGACTTTGCTATTGTATTCTGCCACTCGGTCAGAAAATTCCTTGCGGTGCACGACCGCGAAACGGGCCATCCTGCCCGGGAAAATCGGAGAATCACGATTGAGGATGGGGGTCAATAATTCAATGATTCCCAACTTTTGAACTGAATCCTCAGATCGAAAGCTGAGCGTTTCAATAGGTCTATCACCCAGACTGTCTCGAAATATTAATAAATACTTACTGCAAATATCCGTCTCGCTGATGCCTGTTTCAGCATCAATCAGGTACGCTAGGGCTTCCCGATACTTGCCGCAAAATTCATACGCCATGACAATTTCCAGGTGGGCATAGAAAAGCATCTCAATTTCTTCATCTGTCAGGGCATCCTCTCGTGCTTCAAGCTTGGCAACTGCCAGCAGAAGCTGTTCTCTCGCCTCTAAGTAGTTATGCGCCGAAAAATTCAGGGTTCCGAGCCTGAAGTAAAGATTGCTGTTAAAAAATTGTCCTGATTTTGTCTGAACTCTCTTATTTAAATCTCGCAGCGTCTCGAGGAATTCTTTTTGAAGGTAAGGAATCCGACTTAGTACGGTGCATTTATTTAATAATACGAGGACGAAATCTTGATCTTTTGGGGCGTCCGCAAGACTTTTGCCAATCTCATCTATTTTTACTAAGCAGTTTTCAGTCAAGACCTTGCTTAGCCACAATCGGTTCTTCCAATCGGTCAGGTAATGGAATTCACTTTTTAATCGTCTTTTAGCTTTCGCAGACTGATATTGTCGACGCCTTAGAGAGTCTAAATGTAATTTGATTTTCTCCGAAATATTTACGATTTCTAAGGCTAAGCCATCTTGATTGCAGGTAATGACTCGATCACTTTCTATCAACGTTTTTAGGTCTCCAATAAAGATATTCTCATTACTATCTTTAAAAGACTCATCCAATGCTGAGTTCACAAAGCCTTTTTTAGAATATTCCTGCATTAGTGAACTGTAAGTACTTCCAATATCTTGCAGAGATTTTGATATTCTATTCATCTATTCTCTCCCTCAAAAACTGCAAGCAGTCCTAATGCGCGCAATCCCATTTCAGGATTTGCCGCGGTAATCGGATCTGTTTCTTCGAACGGAGGGAATTCCATAAGTACCTTGTAACCCGTGTCAGAGACCAGTGTAGATAACTCATCTTCCATGTAATCTTTGTAGAACATTTGGTAACCTGGAGCTTGTGCTTCGGGGATAATGCGTTCACCTTTGCCTTTATACACGATTATTAAGAGTAATGCCCCTTTATTGAGACAATGTTTGAGGTTTTGCAGAGCTAGCTCTGCTTGTTGTCTGGTGAGATGGATGAAAGTGTAGCAGCTAATGATCCCATCATACTTCTCATCAGTTATAAAGTCGCATATATTCGCCTTGTGCAAAAAACGCATGATGGGCATTTTCAAATGATCATTATGATAATATGACCTGGCAAAATTCTGGTCATTCAATTGATCTGCGAGGGTAATCATCTTCTGGCTAAAGTCATAACCGGTGACTTCAAAGCCAAAATCCGCACAATAACGGCCGTGCTTTCCTAACCCGCACCCCAAATCAGCGATCTTTGGTGTCTTTCTACTGAATCTCGCTAACATCTCTTCAAGAAACTTGTTGACAACATCTATTTCTTCCTGAGAAGCGTTTTCCAACGATAAAAGCGGCGCAAATTCCTCAGCAATGACGTCATATGTTTCTTCTACAATTTTGAAGTTATCTTCATAGAAATCAGTCATAATAACCCCTTGTCAAATTGCTGGAAATAAGCTTGGGAAATCAATTTAGATACTTTCCCTATTCGCCATTTATTATACCATTTACTGCTAACCCAAAAATATTTCTGGCCAAATTGTTTTTTTACGTAAGCTATTCGTTCCCCCACCCACTAATCTACTCATAGAATTAAGTTGTTCCTTTAAAAATATTAAAGCATGCTCAATAAATTCTGATTATTCTTTTTCAAATCTCCGAAGAAAGTCGATAGCCTGACGGAGCAATGTGGTATATTTCTGCACATTACTGCCGCAACCTCACGCGCCTGGAGCCCAATTTCATGCTTTATCTCTTCCTCGCCCTCAGCCTCCTCACATTCCTGCTCTTTGGCTTCGACAAAAACGCCGCGCGTCAGCACCAGTGGCGCATCCCGGAAAAAGTCCTGCTCGGGCTCAGCATCCTGGGCGGCGCCGCCGGCGGTTTACTCGGCATGCTGACCTTCCGCCACAAAACCCGCAAGAATTACTTCTGGGTAATCCTCATCGCCGCTGCTTGCGTGCACCTCTTCCTGCTGGCAATGCAATAGGCGCCCCTTACACCGCTGCTTTTCCCACAAACGCATCATTTTTTTCTTTCCCGCCTCGGTTTAAGCTATAATAAAAAGATATTATTTTTCTCGCCTTCGCAAGGTAAGTAAGCCATGGTAGAGATTGAAAACATCACCGAAATTCGGCCCCGCGTCTTGGGTGAGTTCCATGTGGAGCAGTTTGTCCCCCGGACGGAGGCTATCGCGCGCGCTTGGGAATGGGGCAAACAAGTGCACGGCGGTCAACTGCGCCTTTCCGGTGAACCCTATTTTGAAACACATTGCGGTTGGGTCGCGGGTTTTGTGGATAACCTGGTCCATAAAGAGTCCTGGACGATTGCCGCTCTCCTGCACGATACGATTGAAGATACCGGCGAGAGCCTGGAGAAAATCAGAGAGCTTTTCCCAGGAACGCTTGGCGAAGAAATCGCCCATATTATTGACGGCGTGACCAAAATGAGCAACCCGCGCGACGGCAGCACGCGCGAATTGGAAACGCTGCGCAAAATTGCCATGTTCCGCGACCCTGCCGTATTTGTTGTCAAGCTGGCGGATAAAAGTCATAACATGATGACACTGCAGTACATGTCCGCCGCCAAACAGTGTCAGAAAGCCAGCGAGGCCATCCGCTCATACGGCAAACTAGCTGGCATCCTCAACTGCTACCGTTGGCGCCGCTGGATTGAAGACATGGCTTTTCCCTACGCCGAACCTGAATCCTATGACATGGTAAAAGAAAAAATCGACCGCGACCGGCGACTCAATCTTAATTTTATCCGCTATAACCTGGTGGAGTTGGGGCGTTTGATGGAAGCAGAAGGCATCGACGGGGCTATCCGCTTCACCGTAAACGGCTATTGGCAGGCCTGGGATAAGTTGCAGCGCATGGCGCGCGCCCGCCGCACCTCGCTGGAAGACTTTTCCGCTGTCAATGATATTGTCAGCTTTCGCATGATCGTCCGGGAAAACGATGAAGCAGCCTGTTACCGGCTGCTTTCTCGTGTGAATCGCCACTTCAGCAAGAACCTCGACCAGGACCGCTTCGATGATTACATCGCTTCGCCGCAAAACGGCTATCGCGCCCTGCAGGTGACCACCTGGCAGCCGGGCGTCGGCGCATTGGAAGTAGCAATCGCCACGGAAGAAATGGAAGGCGAGAACACCTGGGGCGTCATTTATGCCGTTAATCATAACAAAGACATCAGCAAGTATCGTCCTGTCCAAATCCTGACGCCCTATGGCGGAACGCGCTTCCTGCAGGAAGGCGGCACAGTGCTGGACGGCGTAGCCGCGATCCAGGAATTCTATCTGGATAAAATCAGCAAAGTCATGGTAAACGGCGAGGAACGCCACCTTTATGACACGCTCGCTCCTGGGGATGTCGTAGAAGTAATCAGCACTGGTCCTCACCAGGTTCCCAAACCGGAATGGTTGGACCACTGCGACGTGTCCACCGCCCGCCGTCTGCGCGTTGTGCTGGCCAGGGTAGCACTAAAAGAAGCCAGCCAAAAAGGCAAAGCCCTGATTCATCCCTTGTTGGCCAAAAGGGGTATCCTGGCCCTGGAAGATGTCTCTGCGCTTGAACACACCCGGGTGGAACAACTTTTAGGATTGATGGCCTGCGCCAGCCTGGATGACCTTTATTCGGCTGTTGGCGGCGGCTCGATTTCACTTTCCCAACTCGAATCCGCGTTGGATTTGGTTGGCATTTCGCGCGTTGGCTTGGGATGGATAACGGTCGAAGTTTCGGGGTCAAATACAGCCAACCGCCCCGGGGGTCTCGCCTACCTGGCAGGTTTAGTCTCTGAATCGGATGGCAATATTATCCGAACGGTCCAATCAACACAAGAAGATGGGAGCTTTTACCTGCGACTGCTGCTTACGGGTATAACGGAAGAAAACAAGAAGAGGCTGACTGAAGCCTTCACCAAAAGCCGCTTCCCTCTGGATCGGGTAGAAATCGTCTGAGCGCTTGATTTTCCTTTCTATGAATTTGCTATGTTTTCTCCTGCCTGCCTCACGGCAGTTCTTTTTCAAGCCGCGCTGTGCTAAAATAACGCCAATTGCCCCGACGCGACAAGTTTTTTTATAACGCGGGGCAAATATCCATAAAACCAAGAGACTCAATGACAACTCTTAGAAAACACGCTCTAATTATTTCACTCTTACTTTCTCTGCTGTCTTTATTCAGTTTGCTTATCCCGCAAACCGCAGCAGGCCGCGCGCTCAACCCCCAGGGCGTTGGACCCGAAGTGGCCAACCCGACCCCGGACCTCAGCGGCGCGAAAGTGAAGGGGTATTTCTTCTACTCAAATACCTGCAGCCACTGCCTGGACATCTTGTCGCAAATCGTTGAACCTTTGGAATCCAAATATCCAGGGCAGATTGATCTGCGGCTGCTTGAGCTTGGAAATCCGGAGTATTATCGCGCGCTGCTGGCAGCAGAAGAAGCTTACCAGGTGAAACCGGAACAGCGCGGGCTCCCGACTGTCATTGTGGGGGATGAGATCCTGATAGGAGAAGCCCCCAATAAAGAAAATTTGGCCGGGCTCATTCAGGATGGCCTCGCGGGTTCGGGCGTTGCATTCCCTGAAATTCCAGGAGTGGACCCCGCACTGATGATTTCGGTCCCGCTTGCAAGCCCGACAGAAGAGATCGAGGCCTGCACCACCAGCAACCCCGAAGCGTGCGCGGTAGATGCTCCCATCTATGCCGCGTACTTCTATCAGGTTGGCTGCAAGGAATGCAATCGCGCGGACGCGGATATAAAGTACCTGCAATCGCAATATCCCCAGTTGGTCATCGAAGAGTTTAACATCTACGAAAACACCCCCCTGGCTAATTGGATGGCGGAACGGACCGGACGCAGCGCTGACCTGAAAGTCCCCGCTCTTTTCATCGGGGATGGCGCCTGGATTGGCGAAGGCGAAATTGCGCCTCAAAATCTTGAGCCCGCGCTCAAGAGCTTAAATGCATCAGGCTCCAGCCGCTTCTGGGACGCGTTTGACGCAACACAGGCCACCGGCGCCTTGGGCGCCAAGTTCCAGTCGATGGGCTGGCTGGCAATTTTGCTGGCAGGGCTGGTAGACGGTTTGAATCCCTGCGCTTTCGCGACAATTGTGTTCTTCATTTCCTACCTCACGCTGAGCGGGCGCAAGGGCAAAGAGGTCATCTTTACCGGAATCAGCTTTACTCTAGGCGTTTTCGTCACTTACCTGTTGGTAGGCCTGGGTTTTTATAAAGTGCTTGATTTAATCAAGGGCGCTCTGGCAGTGATCAGCACCATTGTGTACGCGGCAACCGCGCTCTTGTGTCTGGTGCTGGCGGTTCTCAGCATTAAAGATTACTTTACTGCCCGCAGCGGCGAGCTGGAGGATATGGCACTCAATCTGCCGAAGGCGCTGCGCAGACGCATCAATGCCACCATCCACAACAGCAAAAAGATAGGCGCGTACGCGCTCGGCGCGTTTATTAGCGGTGTGCTGGTTTCTTTGTTGGAATTGGCATGCACCGGTCAGATTTATTTGCCCACCATCATTTTCATGAGCAGCGTTCCAGAACTGCGCGGAAAAGCTGTCGCGAACCTGCTGCTTTACAACCTGATGTTCATCATCCCACTGATCGTGGTTTTTGTTTTAGCCTACTACGGCACCACATCCAAGCAGCTTACCGCCTTCCTGAAAAAACATGCTGCGGCGGTCAAGCTGGGCATGGCGCTCGTATTTCTTACCCTGGCTGGCTGGCTAATTTTTACCTTGCTTAAATAACCAAAAAAGACCTGGCAATGCCAGGTCTTTTCCATTAAGGCAATTCTATGCGCCCACTCCGGTACTTTTAACCAGCTTTGCCCAGGTGGAAACAAAGTGCACAATGCTGGCGGAACGGCGTGTTTGCTTTTCAGCGCTTCGCAAAGAGACGCGCAGCGTATCCGCGCTGCTAAAGTCCGGCAGAAAAAGCACTGCTCTGCCAAGCTCGAACGTGCTGTGGGCGTCTGACCCTACCATTTGCGGGAGAGCAAATTCCTGCGCAAAAGCCAGGGCTTTTTGGTTAAACGCGTTCTCCACGCAGCGCGCATTAAAGACCTCAATGCCGTCCAAGTGCGGCGCCAGACTCTCCAGGGTTTCTTTTTGCCAGCGGGAACCGCGGTATGGGTCAAAAGGATGTGCCACGCTTATAAACGCGTTTTGCTCTCGCAGACGCCGAACTACTTCCAGGGGATGCAATCCTTCGGGAATTTCTTCTGTCAAAAAGTAAGCCAGGATTTCACCTTCGGTGGTCATGATTTCTTCGCTCACAATCACCAGGTCAGGGGCCATCTCATGCGCTTTCAGGGCGCCGGCCAGCCGGTTATGGTCAGTCACCGCTACTTTTCCAATGCCCTTTTTGCGGCAATTAAGCAACAGCGCTTCCAGGCTCATCAGGCTGTCGGGTGAATAACGCGTGTGGCAGTGAAATTCAGCTTTAACAAATGCGGAATTCATTCGAGGTAAATCCTGGGTAGTCGATCCGCTAACCCACACACAACCTCATAATTAATTGTCGCCCAGCGCGCCGCAACCTCGTCGATGCTGATGGTTTCTTTGCCTTGCGAACCAATCAATACCACCTCATCGCCTGCTTTCGCTTCCGGAACATCATCCAACTGCAACATGCATTGGTCCATGCATACCCTGCCAACCACATTCACGCGTCTTCCGCCCACCAAAACTTGCTGGTTATCAATACGACGGTACCCATCGCCGTAACCGATTGGCATCACGCCGATACGCTCGTTGCCCGCGGTAACATACCGGGAACCGTAACTAATGCCGCTGCCCTTTGGATAGGTGCGAACCGAAATTAAACGGGCTTTCCACGAGAGCGCTGGCATAAATTCGGAACCTAAGAGTGTCAGCGGCGAAGGCGCCATGCCGAATATCGCGTCACCCGGTCGGACTAAGTCGTACCAAGCCTCAGGGAAGTTAAAAACAGCCGCAGAGTTTGCCGCGTGGACGATTTGAGGTTTCAGGTCGGTGTTCTCCAGCCGCGCAAGCAGGTCATTGAAAATCTTGATTTGTTTGTGGGTATAGCCTGATTGGGGTTCATCTGCCTGGGCAAAGTGGGTGAAAATTCCTTCGACACTGATAGGGCTGCCGCGCAGTTCCTTCAGAAATGGAGGGACATCCTCGGGCAGCATCCCCAACCTGCCCATGCCTGTCTCCACCTTGACGTGCGCCTTCAGAATACCGCCGTTGATGCGCGCGAATTCCAGGTAGCTGTGCGTCAGGTCTGGGTCGAAAAGCGACACAACTATCTGTTGGTCAATCGCTTCTGGTATCTTGGAAGGTGGGGTGTAGCCCAAGACTAACAGCTTGCACGAAATTCCAGCGCGTCGCAGAGCCAGAGCTTCTTCAATGCGGGCAACGCCGCACCAGGTAGCCCCACCCTGCACCGCAGCCTGCGCCGCGGGCCTCGCGCCGTGTCCGTAGCCATTAGCTTTGATGACCGCCATCACTTCCACTTTTGTCAGCTCTTTAATTCTGGCAACATTGTTGCGGATGGCGTTCAGGTCTATTTCCAACCAGGTTGAGTAACTATTAATATCCACAGCAGCTAAGTATAACCCCCACAAAAAAACCTTACAAGCCTAAAAACAACGACACCCTTCAGGAAAAAGAATATCAGGTAAAATTTCTAAATATTCCGAGATAACAATGGATAATAAAGTTCTGAACCAATTAGCAAGCAAACTCGGCGAACGAGGCGATCAAGCCAATATCCGTCTTGCGGAGGCAATTGCTGCCGCCCAGGACCTTGAGGCAATCCAGGAACTCATCACAGCGCTTCCCAAGGCGTCGGCTGTTCTTGCCAGCGACATCATCAAGACGCTCTACGAGACTGGCAAACGCCAGCCTGAGCTGATTTCCCCGCACATTGAGGTTTTCCTGAAGCTGCTGCGCGGAAAGAACCCGCGCCTGATCTGGGGCGGGATGATGGCATTGGAAACAGTTGCCAAAATCAGCGCGAACGCGCTTTTCCCATCTGTGAGCATACTGCAAGAAAGCATCCGCACTGGTTCTGTTATCACCCGCGATGCGGGCATTGGTACCCTTGCCGGGCTTGCGAGCGCAAAGCCGGAGTTCGCTCAAGCGCTGATGCCCTTCCTGTTGGAGCACCTGCGCACATGCCGCCCTGCCAGCGTGGCCCAGCATGCCGAAAAAATCGCCAATTGCGCGTCAGGCTCCTATACGCCTGACTTCACGGAAGTGCTCGAAAGCCGCATTCCAGACCTGAGTGCATCCCAGGCCCAGCGCGTAAGGAAACTCATCAAGAACGCGACAAGGAAGGCGAATGACCGCATTTAGCTGGACGCTTGATGCCCGCGATGGAAACGCGCGCGCCGGCACCTTTACTACCCCTCATGGCAAGCTCAGCACGCCTGTTTTTGCCCCGGTGGGAACCCAGGCGACCGTTAAATCCCTGACGCCAGCCCAGGTAGAGGAGTTGGGCGCGCAGATGGTGTTGGCGAACACTTACCACCTGTTCTTGCGCCCGGGGGAGGAATTAGTCGCGGGCTTGGGCGGCTTGCACAACTTCATGCGCTGGAATAAGCCCATCCTGACGGATTCGGGCGGTTTCCAGGTTTTCTCCCTGACCCAGACCCGCAAGATTGATGAGGACGGGGTCAGCTTCAAGTCTCATATTGACGGCTCTATAAAGCGCCTGAGCCCAGAAACTTCTATACAAGTTCAGGAGAAACTTGGCGCGGATATCATTATGGCCTTTGACGAATGCGCCGTTCCCACCGATTATGACTACTCCCGGCTCGCGATGCGGCGGACGCACGCTTGGGCACGCCGCTGCCTTGAGGCGAAGACACGCGGCGACCAGGCCTTATTTGGGATTGTGCAGGGCGGCGTTTTTTCCGATTTACGCGCCGAATCCGCCCGTGAAATCAGCGCGATGGGCTTTCCTGGGCACGCCATCGGCGGACTGTCGGTCGGTGAGTCCAAAGCGGACATGTACCGCACCATTGCGGAAGTGAACAGCATTCTGCCAGAAGATAAACCACGGTATCTGATGGGCGTGGGGACGCCGGAAGATCTCATCGAAGGTGTTCGGCGCGGCGTCGATATTTTTGACTGCGTTCTGCCCACCCGGCTGGCGCGCCACAACAGCGCGATGACAATGCGCGGCAGGTTGAACCTGATGAATGCCAGCTTCGCGCGGGATGAACGCCCAATCGACTCTGGCTGCGGCTGCTATACCTGCCAGCAATTCAGTCGGGCTTACCTGCGCCACCTTGTCAACGCCAAAGAAATGCTGGCAGCCACCTTGCTTTCCATTCATAACCTGTATACGCTTGTGCACCTGGCAGAAACAATGCGTGCCGCAATTCTCGAAAGCAATTTTGAACAGTTCGCGCGGGTAACGTTGGCGCAGCTTCAAAGTAAGGAGTGAAATCATGACGATCATTCAAGCTGTAATTCTCGGAATCGTGCAAGGTTTGACGGAATTTCTGCCAGTTTCTTCCTCTGCGCACCTGGTGTTGGTGCCGTTTTTGCTCAACTGGAAGCTTGACCCCACGCAGGCTTTCGTTTTTGACGTGCTCGTGCAGCTTGGCACGCTTACGGCTGTGATCGCGTACTTCCGGAAAGATTTGTTGACAATCTTCAAAGCCTGGGCGGGCGGCATCCGGGCGCGAACGCCCTTCGCGGAAGCCGAAAGCAGGTTGGGCTGGTATATCATTCTGGGAACAATCCCAGCTGGGCTGGCGGGTTTGCTATTAAAGGATAAAGTTGAAGCCGCCTTTTCAGACCCAATGATGACTGCCGTCATGCTCTTTATCACGGCGATTTTACTCACCCTTGCTGAAGTATTCACAAAAAAGACCCGTGAGTTGGAACACCTTTCCTGGCTGGATGCCCTGATTGTTGGCGCATTCCAGGCCATTTCGATTTTCCCCGGAGTTTCCCGGTCCGGCGCGACGATTTCGGGCGGCCTTTTCCGCGGACTCAATAGGCAGGATGCCGCGCGTTATTCGTTCTTGTTATCCATCCCGATTATGGCCGCCGCTGGCTTGATGGCGTTTTCGGATTTGCTGGCTGTACCTGGTTTAAGTTCTTTTCTGCCGCTCGTGTTAGTTGGGTTCATCTTTGCCGCGCTGGTTGGGTACTTCGCGATTCGCTGGTTCCTTGCCTTTCTGAAGAGCAAAAGCTTGCTGCCTTTCGCGCTTTACTGCGCGCTTCTGTCCGTCGTTGTACTACTGGTGATGGGGATAAGTTAGCAACCAGCCCACAACCCAAAGAGGCATATCCGCCCACTCATCCTATTGGCGTTCGTAAAATCTGGGGATGGCAGAGGTAAATGTAAGCATGCCACAAGCTTTACTTCGATACGTTTGTATACCTGGCGCCTAAACTTAATTAATTCAGCGGGCTTTTGGGGGCGCTAAAAAATCAAGACATTCCCGGCGTGCCGTCTCCACGGCGAATTGCTATGCGAATTGACTCTGTTACCGTTCTGATATTTACGGGTTCCAGTCAGGCTGAATTATTATGTGGAATTAGCGTCTTGGGTGGGCAGCCCGGAAAACTCCAGTTGACTTCTGAATGAAGATTCCGCCATCCTGATCAATTTTCCGCTGGAAGAAAACTGACAAATCCCCGATTTGCTCTTTGCAGAACCAAATTTGCCCGGTTGGCGTGCTGAAAACATAGTCCGCCAAAAGCTCGGCATCGGTTACCCATAAATCACTGGAATATGGGATTAGCTCCACGCTCTCAAAAAAAGGCTCAATCTGACCGCGGCCATTTTCCAGGCTAAATGGTCGGCTCATGGCAGTTTCCGCTTCAAAGCTCGGCTCAAATTCACGCAACAAAGTATCAAGTTCGGTCATATGCTTCGCGCCGTTGGTAGCCGCCAAAAACCTGCCTTGGGGTTTAAGCACCCGGGCAGCTTCTTCTATCGCGCGTGCAGGAACAGGCACATGGTACAACATATGGTTGGCGATTACAGCATCAAACACTTGGTCTGGGAATGCCAGGGATTGCGCTTCCTGATTAAGAAAAACAACCTGGTCTGGCGCTGCCAACATTTTCCGCGCTTCTTTAATCATGCCCATGGATAAATCGGACAGGATAAGGTCAACGTCGGCTGGCAGCCGGGTCAGATTCACTTGCCACTGCGCCGCGTGTCCGCAGCCAAGTTCCAGCATCTGCTCACCAGCTTTAGGATTAATCTGGTCGAAGATAAAACCAGCCCAATCCTGCCGTCCGGTGCTAAAGAGGGTGTGAATAGTGATGCGCGAATTCAGATTGCCGGGATCGCGATATTGGTATTTTTTTAAATAGCGTGGGTCGTTAATGGTCATGGTTATTTCCGCATTACTAAGCTGCCAGGTGAACTCTGGCAGGTACCAATTATCATATTAGTGAAGAAGAGGAAACAATCGTTATCGCGTTTAGTTTTATCACATTTGAAGGTTTCTGCAATCGGGTTTAGAGCTGAGGAGCAGCTTCTCGTCTAAAGTCCTCGTGGAATGGCATCCTATCAGGTTAATTATTATGGTAATCTTGACAGGTATCCTCTCTCGTGCTAAATTCATTTTATATTTATTTGTTCGTTTTAGAAAGAATCGGGAGTAGGAATGTCAGAACGGTTGGTCGGCACCATTAAATGGTTCAGCGCCCCAAAGGGGTACGGTTTTATCGGTCAAGAATCAGGCGAGGATATCTTCGTTCATTATTCCGCAATTGAAATGGATGGTTACAAACGCCTGAGAGAAGGCCAGCGGGTGGAATTTTCGATCGAAGATGGTCCAAAAGGAAAACAAGCTGCGAATGTAGTTGTGCTCGACAAGTAATAATGCATCCCTTGCATCATCAAAAAGACCGGTCTCCCGGTCTTTTTGTTTTTTTCCTATGGCAGATCTAATGCGACTTGAGAGCGGCGGCCATACGTTCCAGCGCTTCCTGCAAGACTGAGCGCTGGGTGCCGAAATTCAAGCGCACAAAAGAACACCCCTCCGAACCATAATCCGAACCGCAATTCAATCCCACGTGGGCATTTTCCTGGAAGAACTTCTGCGGATCGGGCTGCAGGTTCAACTTTTGGCAGTCCAGCCAGGCCAAAAATGTGCCCTCTGGTTTGTGCATCGTAACGCCGTCGAATTCCGCTGTGATTACCTCGGCCAGCCAATCCCGATTAGCCTGCAAATAGGCAAGCATTTCCTTCAACCACGCGTCTCCATGCAGATATGCTGCCCGGGCAGCGGTGAGCGCCAGCAGGTCCGGACCGCTGGTAAGGCCGTTTTTAAAATCACGATAACGGCGCGCCAATTCCGGATTGCTGATTACCGCCACCGACGCGTACAAACCGGCGATATTGTAAGTTTTGCTGGGCGCCAGCAGCGTGAGCGTGTTATCGGCAACTTCAGGGTCAAGTGACGCTATCGGAATATGCTTTCTGCCATCAAAAGTAATATCGCAGTGGATTTCATCGGAGCAAATGATGACCTTATGACGCAGGCAGATTTCAGCCAAACGCGTCAGTTCTTCCCGCGTGAAAACCCGTCCGGTAGGGTTTTGAGGGTTGCACAGAATAAATACTCTCACGTTCTCCGCTACAATTTGCTTTTCGAAACTCTCAAAATCAATGCTGTAAGAACCATCCGCGGCGCGGATCAGGGCGTTTGTGACGCAGGGGAGCTTAGCGGACTGAGGCGCGCTGAAAAATGGCGGATAGGCAGGTGTATGAAACAAAACCGAAGTGCCTGGTTCACAAAAAGCGCGAATAGCTAGGTTAAAACCAGTCACCACGCCGGGAACATAACTTAAGTGGGCAGGCTGTGGTTGCCAGTCAAAATGACGCTTAAGGTAGCTCACCACGATTTCCGAGAGATCAGCAGGGGGAAAGCCGTACCCAAAAATGCCGTGGTCCACGCGTTGATGCAGCGCTTCCAAGACTTCAGGCGGGCTCTGAAAATCCATATCAGCAACCCACAAAGGCAGGACGTCTTCCGGGAAGTATTTCCATTTGATGCTCTCCGTGTGCCTGCGATCCACAATCTTGTCAAAATCCATAAGCCATCCTCCACGACACGTATGTCCGTATATTCTATACCCTTTCACCCAAAATTGACCGGGGCATCCGCTAAACAGCCGCTTCTGCCCATCAGTACTGGTATACTCATGGCATGACCAAGCGCATTCAGGCCATTTTTCAGCTCAGCCGCCCCAAGGATTTCTTTTTCTTTGTTCTGGCCTATACCCTGCTTGGCATCGCCAGCGCGCAAGGAGAATTTGGGGCACGTTTCCTGCTGGTGTGCGCGGCGAACTTTTTTGCGGTTTGTTTCACGTTTATTTACAATCAACTGGCAGACGCGCCTTTGGACACCTTTAACGAACTCAAAGCGGCGGCTAACCCGATTGCTCAGGGCAGCATTTCAAGCGTTGGAGCTGGAATCACAGCTCTTACGAGTGCTGTTCTTGCGCTCGCGCTTTTTTGGCTGCTGGATTGGCGGCTTGTTCTGGTGGGCTTTGCTCTGATTGGCTTGGGTCTCCTGTATTCATCCCGCGGAACCCGCTTGCATGGGGTTTCCATGCTGGACCTGGCCGGACATAGCTGGCTGCTAGCCCCCGCGCTTTCCCTTTCGGGGTTCCTTGCTTTCAGACCCCAACTGACCAGCGAGCTTTTGTTTCTATTCTTATTGGTTGTTTTCCTTAGTTTAGTCGGGGAAATTTCACACGAACAAAGAGCTCTTCACGCGCTCGATGAGACGCCGGCACGACAGACAGTGCTGAACATCAGCGCGCGAGCGGTGCATTTCCTGTTGCTCGTTTTTTCTGCGGCGGGCTTGCTCAGCGGCGTAATTTTGTTCTTCTTCCTGCGCGTTTTGCCGCTCAGGGCAGCGATTTTTGTATTGGTTTGCGCGGCAATTCTGCTGCTCCCGGGCTTGATTAGGATTAACCGGGAATCAGGCGCAAGTGCCGACCGCATGCACCTGCACGTCCCGGTGGAAAAAGCGGTAGCGCTGGGTCTGTTGGTTGAATTTCTTACAAGTTTATTAATAACAATGCTTTGATGGTGAAAAATGCCTATGAGTAGACCTCCACTTCCTGAAATCAAACTGTTGGCGCCAGAAAACTGGCGTGAATACGCCCTGATCGACAGCGGCGAGGGGAAAGCCCTGGAACGTTTTGGTCCCTATTTATTAATCAGTCCAGAACCGCAAGCCGTCTGGAAAAAGTCCCTGCCAGCGGCAGAGTGGCAGAAAGCGCACGCTGTTCTGCGCGAGGAAAACAAGGAGTACGGCGGAACATGGCAGTTGCTTAAACCCATCGAAAAATCGTGGGAGATGCACTACCAAACGCTGACTTTTCAGCTGCAGTTGGGAAGCTCCCGCCACATTGGGGTTTTCCCAGAACAAGCCAGCCACTGGGACTGGATCATGGAACGCATCCAGGCTGAAAAACGCCCCATGCGCGTCCTGAATCTCTTTGGTTATTCCGGTCTGGCAACCTTGGCTGCCGCCAAAGCCGGCGCGGAGCTTACGCATGTGGATTCCTCAAAGCACGCGTTGAACTGGGCAAGTTACAACCTCAAACTCTCCGGTTTGGCAGATAAGCCGGTACGATGGATCGCCGAGGACGCTCTGAAGTTTACCCAACGTGAGGCGCGACGAGGCAATAAATACGAGGGCTTAATCTTGGATCCCCCAAAATTCGGGAGAGGGTCACAAGGGCAGGTCTGGGACTTTTTTAAGAAACTGCCCGAACTTGTGGAAGCTTGCCGCGCAATTCTTTCGCCAAAAGCAAGCTTCATCGTGTTTACTACCTACGCGATTTCAGCCTCAGCGCTTGTCGCGCTCCAGGCGGTCCGGGATATTACCAGCAACAAGGGCAATGCGGAATGCGGAGAATTGGTCTCAATTGAGGAAAGCGCGGGTCATATCCTCTCGCACGCTCTTTACACGCGCTGGACGCCATAACAAGTCGGCGTCCTTGACGAATTCTTAGGTTTCAGGCTGCATGGTCACCAAAACCCGGTCAACCCGACGGCCGTCCATGTCCACAATTTCAAATCGGTAATTTTCCCAGGTGAATACCTGCCCTACCCTGGGAATGCTTCCCAATTGGTTCATCACAAACCCGCTCAACGTCTGGTATCCAGCCCGCGCTTCATCAGGAAGTTCATCCAAATCCAGCAGTTCTTTGATTTCATCCACCGGCAGCATGCCGTCCAGAAGGTAGGAGCCATCATTCCGCTGGACAATTTCCTGCTCCTGATCTTCCGCGTCAAGTGGAATTTCACCCACAATCGCTTCCAACACATCGTAAAGCGTGACCATGCCCTGCACGCCGCCGTACTCGTCAATCACCAGCGCCTGATGGGTTCCAGTTGCCCGGAACTGCTCAAAAACTTTCAGCGCCTGCATGTTTTCTGGAACAAACATAGGTTCACGAATGTAATCTGCCAGGTGAAAATGCGGCGCGTGCAGGTCCACCCCAACCAATTCTTTAACATTCACCATGCCAATAATGTCATCCAGGCTGCCCCTGCCCACCGGAATGCGGGAATACTCACTGTGCGTCAGCGCATAGATGACTGTGTTCTGGTCATCTTCAATATCTATCCATTCCAAATCGGTGCGCGGGGTCATCAACGCGTCCACACGCCTATCCCCCAGCCGAAACACCCCCGAAAACATATCCGACTCGGTTTGCTCAATCAAGCCGATATCAAGCCCTTGTTCGATAAAAACCTTGATTTCATCTTCCGTAATGCTTGGCTCAGTCTGGGTATCGATCCGCAGTAGTTTGATACCCAAATTGGTGGACGCGCTGAGGAGCCGCGTAAGCGGGCGCAGGACGCGAGTCATCGTCCGAATTCCAGGCGAAAGACGGCAAACGACATCTTCAGGCTTGCTCACAGCCATCCGCTTGGGGATCAATTCACCCAGCACGATCGAGAAATAGGTAATTACAATCACAACGAGGATCAGCGCGACAGTATCCGCGGCAGGCGCCAGCCAGGCGATCTTGCGCAGCACCAACGCCAATGGTCCTGCCAACATCACGCCGCCAATACCGCCTGCCAGGGTGTCGATCATGGTAATCATAATCTGGATGGTGGAGAGATATTGTTGGTTGGGGTCCTTTAGCAATTCCAGCGCGTCAGTCGCGCCTTGGTTGCCGTCTTCACTGCGCTGCTGCAGTCTCGGTTTTCGCGCCGAGACCATCGCAATTTCGTACATGGCGAAGATTCCGTTAAAATAGAACAGGATCGCGATCAGGATGATGTTCAAATACAAAGGCATTTCAATTCCTTCCCCCGAGGCGAAAATTTGGGGTCACTTTGGGTGTTTCTGCCCCGGGGAAACTGCCGCTATTCTATCAGAAATCGGAGTCTTGGTTGCGATTGCTGATTTACAGCATTTGTTTGCGTTGCAACTACGTGACCAGCTTGTCTGGAAGAAAATCCGTGCGGTTATGGTAAACCAGAAGATAGCGCGCTTGCTGAATGGAGAAACGCGTGATTCCGCAATTGTTAAGCTCAATCTGATAAGGAAGACGCTGCTGATTCGGCTCTTCCAAATCCAGATTGAAGATAGCCCGAAAGAAGCAGGCAAAGAAGCCGCCGTGAGTAATCACGCCCACCCGGTCTTCCGTATTTCCGTGCCTGGCAAACAACAAGTCCAGCATGCGCACAGCACGCGGTATGCGCGCCGCGCGTTCTTCCCGTCCACCAGGCCACCAGCCCTGCTCGGGGATTGGCTCCAGGAGACTCAGGTTTGGATAATTATCGCGCAGGTATCGCGGGGTCAGCCCATGTTCGACGCGAATGCTGCTGACGCCTTCAATCAGCTCCTCAAAGTAAATTCCGCCCACTTCGTGCAGGTCCGGAACGCCCAGCAGGGGAAGACTGAGCCTTTGGGAAAGGACCGTCCCAGTCTGGACAGCCCGTTCCATCAAGCTGCAATAAAGATGCGTCAGGCCGTTTTCAGCCCGGTTCTGAAAACCTTTACGGTTGATAGGGGTATTAGCTGACGCGCGCGCGAAGAAATCGGCAGCCAGCCCAGCTTGTTGATAACCGATATCGGTGAGTTTGGGATCAGACCGACGATTTCCCCAGTCATATTCCTCTTCATCATAAAGGGCGTTGTTTTCAGATTGTCCGTGCCGGATAAAGTACAGTTCCATATCCCATCCCGTCTTTGTATTTATCCAAGATTATCACATATTTGTCACTCTTATCAGTCTTTTGACATATGGCCAACGCTTCAGGCAATCGGCAGCTCGATGAACCCCAAGCGTGTTACCCTCAAGTCAGTCATGACCACTTCAAATGCGCGTGTATTTTCTTCCCGGCAAGTGGTATAATCTTGCGGCGATTAAAATGGAAACACAACTGGAAGAAAAACTCAAGAATATCCTCGAGCACTTCGAAGAGCTCGAACAGAATCTGGCGGAAGCCGGCATGGACTACCAATTAGTGGCGGAACTTTCCAAGGAACGCGCGGAGCTTGAACCGGTAGTCAATCTGGCGAAGCAGTACCAGACTGCCCAATCCCAGCTGGAGGAAACGAAATTTCTGCTGGGCTCGACGGAAGGGGAAATGCGCGAGCTGGCAGAACTGGAACTGCAGGAACTCTCCGAGCAAATGGATTCAGTTCAGGCAGAGCTGCGCGCTCTCCTGGTCCCAAAAGACCCGCGCGATAACCGCAACGTGATTGTCGAAATTCGCGCCGGTACTGGCGGTGACGAAGCCGCTCTCTTTGCGTCAGACCTGCTGCGTATGTACCTGCGCTACGCCGACCTGCACCACTATAAGACAGAAATTCTGTCTGCCAACGAAATTGGCATCGGCGGATATAAAGAAGTAACTTTTGCTGTCAAAGGAAAAGGCGCATATTCCCGCCTGAAATTTGAATCCGGCGTGCACCGCGTCCAGCGCGTGCCCGAAACAGAATCCCAGGGCCGCATCCATACCTCCACGGTAACTGTCGCAGTATTGGCAGAAGTGGAGGATGTTGAAATTGACATCCCGGAATCCGATATCCAGGTGGACGTTTACCGGTCTGCGGGCGCGGGCGGACAGAACGTCCAAAAGAACATGACCGCGGTGCGCATCACCCACTTGCCAACCGGCATCGTAGTCGCCTGCCAGGATGAGCGCTCCCAATTACAGAATAGGATGCGCGCGATGGGCGTGCTGCGCGCCCGCCTGTATGAAATTGAACAGCAAAAGCGGCAGTCCGAACAGGATGCCACCCGCCGCTCCCAAATCGGAACCGGCGAACGCAGCGAGAAAATCCGAACCTACAATTATCCCCAGTCCCGCGTGACAGACCACCGCATCAACGTGTCCTCCTTCAATCTGGCTGGCGTGATGAGCGGAACTGAATTGGATACCTTCATTGAAGAGCTGCAGGTTGCCGACGAGGCGAACCGCCTGGCAAACTATGAGACTCCCGACTGATGTAAGTCTGGCCGAACTCCAGCAAGCAATTTTACGAGAGCTGTCCCCCGCAGTACCCGATGCCCACATAAGCATTCTGGTATTGCTCGCTTTTGTACTGAAAGCTCCAAAAACCTGGGTATTGGCGCATCCCGAAGCATGCTTGAACGCACAACAAGCCGCAGTCTTTGCCCAGCTGGTGCAGCGCTTTGCTCAAGGTGAGCCGTTGGCTTATCTGACAGGAAGTCAAGAATTTTACGGGCTCAATTTTCGGGTTTCTCCCGCTGTGCTCATCCCGCGACCCGAAACTGAGCTGCTGATTGATGAGGCGCTGGCATGGCTGAGCCGCAGGTATGGTCCCGTTCAAGCGCTTGATGTTGGGACTGGCTCCGGATGCATTGCGATCACCTTCGCGAAAAAAGCCCCGCATCTTCAGCTTACTGCCACGGACATCTCCGCGGAGGCACTAGCAATCGCGGCAACCAATGCTCGCGAACACCAGGTTTGTGAGCGTATTACGTTTTTGCAAGAGAACTTAATTCCAGAATCTCTCTCAGGTTTCGACCTTATTTGCGCCAACCTGCCCTACATTCCAAGTTCCGCGCTGAACGCAGTCAATAGCATCGCCTACGAGCCCAAAATCGCGTTAGACGGCGGACTGGATGGGCTGCGCCTGCTGCGCCGCTTTTTCGAGCAAGTGCCCAGGCATCTGAACCCCCACGGTCTGGTCCTTGCGGAAACAGAAGCAGGTCTGGGCGCAGAAACAATCGCACTCGCGCGTGAAAACCTGCCAAATGCTCACATTGAGCTGCTGAAGGACCTTAGTGACCACGACCGATTGGTGCGGGTACAATTGGATTAAGCTATGGGCGCATTAACTACACGCATCATCTCAACGAACGACCCAAGCGCGTTAAACCTCGCTCTGGAAACTCTGCGGGCTGGCCGATTGATTGTTTTTCCGACTGATACGCTCTACGGACTGGGCTGCGACCCTGACAACCCTGCAGCGCTGACCGCGATTTACACCGCCAAGAACAGGCCGGCTATGAAGGCGCTGCCTGTCCTGATTGGCGAGATTAGCCAGCTTCATATGTTCGTCGAGAGCGTGCCAATACAGGCCGCGCGGCTGATAGCGCGTTATTGGCCAGGACCGCTCACGCTGGTTTTACCCAAGAACCCTTTGCTTCCAAGGGAGCTCACGCCTTACCCCGGCCTTGCCGTGCGCATGCCCGACCAATCCTTCGCGCGCAGCTTGCTGGTGGCGGCTGGCGCTCTGGCGGTCACGTCAGCCAATATCTCCGACCGGGAAAATCCACAGAACGCCGAAGAAGTCCGCGCGCAGCTGGATGGCAGAGTGGATTTAATCCTGGACGGCGGAAAACTGCGCGGGAGCGCCGGCTCCACCATCATCGACTGCCTCGGCAGCCAGCCAAAACTGCTGCGCGAAGGTCCTATACCATTCCAAACCTTGTTGGATAGCTGGAACGCTGAATAACTATCGCGAACTGCAAATTGCGCTTATCGGTGGGTAAAGATAATTAAGGGAGCAGACTAACAAAAAAAGAGGCCGCCTAAACAAGACGGCCTCTTTCTATCCTTTTCAAGGCAGGCAGATTATTCTTTAGGTTCTGCCTGGATTTTAAGCTCGGCGGCCGCTTTGCGCGCCGCTTTGCGCTTCTTACCCGACCTGACAATCAAGTACACGATTAAGGCGATCGGCAGAAGGAAGGGAACCCAGGTTATCGCGAACCAAATCAAACCAGTTCCGACTTTTTGCGCGGTGCGGATGAGAGCCTGCACGGCTTTCTTTGCCTCACCAGAGGGCTTCCACGGGCCAATTTGAATGGGCTGCAGCGATGCCTCGGCAACGAATTCCACGCTGACGGATGAAAGCGCGGCGGACTCCTCCAGGTACTTGATGTGACCCTTCAGAACTTCGATCTCGCTGCGAATGCTGGTCAGCTCCCGGAAGATATCAAGCGTGTACTGCAAATCACTGGCGCTTTCCAGCAATTTCACCAGCTGCTGTTCAGCCGCTTCCAGGTTGCGCAGACGGGATTGTGAATCGACGTAATCAGAAGTGACATCCTGCCCGCTTACGCTCTCAGAAAGCACGCCGCTCTTTGGGTCAGCAGCCATCTCGCGAATTTTCTGCATCGCCTCATCCAACCGTTCAGATGGAACCCGAATGGTGACGGACGTTTGCGCGTATTCCTTGCCGCTGCTGTCTACGGAATTCCATTGGTTAGAGGTCACGACATACCCCCCCATTCCCTCCGCCATGGTCATAACAGCCCGCATGGCAACAGTTGGGTCCCCGACAGATACGCGCATGTAAGCTTGCTTGATAACCAAGCGCTCCACGGACTCCCGCGCGGACTGGTCACCTGCGCTTCCAGCGCTTTCGTATGCGTCTTTGCTCTCTTCAACAACCGGCGCGTAAGCCGGCATCTCGGCACTTTGCTCAACAGAGCGGCTGGCGCAGGCGCTAAGAGCAAGGATTAGAATAATACTGAGGAATATCCAACGCTTCTTCATTTCAAGTCTCCTATTCGTTACGAACTCTAAGCTTAAGACGCAGGACGCGGGAAAATGTTCCAGGATAATGGTACTAAATGCCTTCAGCCAGGCGGTAGGCATGCCTGGAGGGGATCCCTAGCGAAAGGATGCGCTCCTGAACCGGTCGAAAATCGTACGCAACGCGGTGGTAGCTATAAATCTCTTCCTCATCGTCCCAGATAACGTAAGAAGCCAGCGGGTTCCGGTCGCGCGGTTGACCAACCGAACCGGGATTGAGCAAAAAACGCTTCTCGGAGCGCCACATATCCCCAGAAGACGGCAGCAGGATGCCGGGGTGTTTGGAGTGGTCATCAATGAAGATGACTGGAATATGGGAGTGTCCAATCAGGCAAACCTGGGTATCAAAAGCCGAAAAGTTTTCTTTGGCTGTTCGGGCGTTCATCACATACTCCCAAATGGGATTGCGTGGACTGCCGTGGGCTAAGGTGATGCCGTCTTCCACGCGCTGAACCTCCAGGAGTTCCAAAAATTCCCGGGATTCCTGGCTTAACATGCGCTCCTGAATCATGATGGCCGCGCTCGCTTCGTTATTGAAAGCTGACAGTTCAATAAAACCCATCACCGCCGCGTCATGGTTCCCGAGGATGCACACTAACCTTGGCAGAGATTTAAGTATCTGAATGCATTCATTGGGGTCGGGTCCATAGCCAACCACATCCCCCAGGCACCAAACACGGTCAAATACCACCGCATCAGAAATGACTGCTTTTAGGGCATCAGAATTGGAGTGAATATCAGAGATTACCAGGGTGCGCATACGCCTAAGGCATCCGAAAAGTAAAGAACCACTCAGAATTCGTAACTTCCAGATTGGTGTTGGAACCTACCAGATTAATCCAGGTATTTCCCGGTTTAAGGGGGAAGAGATTTCCCTGCGCGTCAAAAAATTGGATGGGCTTCTCCTGGCTGGTGGCCTTCCAGGTCACTTCGTAGGCTTGTCCATCGCGGAATACAATCGCTCGCATGCCGCTGGCGTTATCCCACACCGCGATATCGTGCAGCACGCTGCTGTATTCGGTGTAGGTCGCGTACGCCATTATCACATTTGAAAAAGCCAATTGCTGGTTGTTCAGCCTGTCAACCAAGGGAATCATCTGCTCGTAATTGTTCGCGTTTTCTATCCAGCGCAGGTATTTACCGCTGGTTTCATCGTAAATCCAATCGCCCTTATCCAAAAAGTTGTAAAACAGCGTGGCCTTTTCGGCTTTTTGCCCGCCCGCGGGCAGTTTGGTATCA
>Ga0208458_1001110_pt1 | contig 23650 bp, 21 predicted proteins | sample AD_UKC085_MetaG_FD_184432 | JGI IMG/M metagenome (GOLD analysis project Ga0208458, IMG submission 184432) | Active sludge microbial communities of municipal wastewater-treating anaerobic digesters from USA - AD_UKC085_MetaG (SPAdes) (version 2) | ecosystem: Engineered > Bioreactor > Anaerobic >... | reverse complement strand
GATTCTTCAAATCCCACGTGACCGGCCAATGTTCCTGTTTCAACACCCTTTTTAAATTCATCAACAGTTATACCGATACCTTGTTCATGCATAACAGTTGGTCCGAACGGAGATAAGCTGTTAACTCTTCTTGAAACTATATGGTCAACTGATTCACAGCATCCTGTCATAACTACAACCAACAAGTCCATTATTAAACCAGGGTTAATGCCTGTCCCAATAATTGAAACGCCGTTTTTCTTAGCTATTTCGTCTAATTGTTTAGCTTCTTCAGGAGATTGAGCCATTGGGAAAGACATTTCTTCTGCACTGGAAACTACATTTATTTTTTTCTCCAGACAGAATTTTAATCTTTCGAATGCAACTTTTGTATATGAGTCTGTACAGCATAAAACTACATCTGCCGCTTTTTCTTTTATAACATCTTCCGGTGCTCCAACAAGTACTTCAGGCCTGTCTCCTCTTTCAACTCCTATTAATTCATACATGCTTTTCCCGATTTTAGCGCCTCTTCCAACTGCACCAACTATGTCAACACCCTTTTTGCTTAAAAGCATCTTTGCCATGCCGCTTCCCATGGCTCCAAGTCCCCAAATAATTACTTTTACATTTTGCATTTGTTAAAACCTCCTAATAATTTTTTACTTGCTTATATACTAAGCAAGTATTATGCCAATGATTTCACATGAATTTCTATAGCACGTTTTTAATATAGCAAAACCTTTAAATTTCAACATTTCAGTTATTTTTTCTTAAAAGATGCAATTTTATTCAAATCAAGAATTTAGAATTTTCGTGCTTATGTTTTACAAAAAATATAAAAAAAGCAAATTATTTTGCATTAAGCTGCAAATATTTTTGCTTTTTTAAAAATTTATATTATACTTCTTGATTTTATGCTGTAGAGTTTGACGTTTTATTCTTAATGCAACTGATGCACGTGTAATGTTATTGTCGTTGTCTAAAAGTGCTTTTTCGATAATCTTTTTTTCTATGTCGCTTAAATACTTATCCATGCCTAAACTTTCGACTCTGTCATAATTATTAATTTTATGATCCTTTGAGTGCACAATGGAAAAGTGTCCTATGTCCAAAATATGTTCATCATCCTCACACATGCTTACAGCTGACATAATCATATTCTCAAGTTCTCTTGCATTACCCGGATAATCGTATGATAAGAGGTAGTCATACACTTCATCAGAAAAATCCGTCACATGTTTGTTAAACCTTATATTGTGTTTTTCCGTAAACATTTTGGCAAGCAGAATGATATCATTGATTCTTTCCCTTAAAGGCGGTACATTTAATGGAATAACATTTAGCCTGTAAAATAAGTCCTTCCTCAGCTTGCCTTCCCTTAATATTTTTTCGGGAGGCTCATTGCATGTGGTTATAATTCTTACATCGATGGGAATATCATTTGACCCGCCCACGCGTCTTATATAATTTTCCTGAAGCACTCTTAAAAGCTTGGGCTGGAGTTCATATGGCATTGAATTTATTTCATCCAAAAGAAGTGTTCCTCCATTTGCCTGTTCAAATAAACCGGCACGGTCAACTGCTCCGGTGAACCCACCCTTTGATGTGCCAAACAGCAGACCTTCCAGCAATGATTCCGGAAGAGCGGCGCAATTTTGAGCTTTGAAAGGCTTGTCCTTTCTTGAGCTTGCATAATGTATGCTTTGAGCAATCAGCTCCTTGCCTGTTCCGGTCTCACCGTAAATAAAGACTGATGCAGTATTTTTGGAAGATTTTTTTGCCTTGTCTATAACATCCAAGAAATTATCGCTTTGTCCAACTATATTTTCAAAATTGTATTTTTTTACTTTCTTATTTTTTATCTTATCCGGTTTTTCTATTTCATCATGAAGCTTTAATATTGTTTTGGACATTTCCTCAATTTTGGTTATGTTTTTAGCAACTTCCACTGCAGCTATAACCTCGTCATCCATAATGACAGGTATAGTTGTATTAATTGTGGTAATTTCTTTTCCGTCCTTGTTTAAATATGTTTGTTTTAAATTCTTTGTTATTATTTTTGAATGCAAGGCTTTGAGAAGAGTGCTGTTTTCGCTGTTCAATTCTTTAAAAACCTCAGTAAACGGTTTCTTCATAACGTCACAGGATTTCATTTTTTCCAAAGCAGACATGGATTCATTATATATGATTGTATTGCCGTCCTTATCAAGTACATGAACGCCTTCATCTACCAGCTGCAAAATTTTTTGCATCAACAACAAACATTCCTTTGCCTTCATAGCACCCTCCACCAATTATTTATTTAATTGTATCATAATAATTCAGTTTTTACAATGATACGTTAAGGTTTGTGTCAGTAATGGGGTTAGGGCTTCTTATTTCCCTGTTTTCTTCGTTCCATTTCAGTCAGATACCTTTTTCTAAGTCTTATGGCATCCGGTGTAATTTCCACCAGCTCATCATCATTTATAAACTCAAGCGCTGCTTCCAAAGTCATTATTCTCGGAGGTGATAATTTTATGGCATCATCAGATGCTGATGAGCGGATATTGGATTGTCTTTTCGCTTTGCACGGATTAACGGTAATATCTTCTCCACGGGAATTCATGCCTATAATCATCCCTTCATATACATTTTCACCGGGGTTAATAAACAGGATTCCTCTGCTTTCCAGGTTATCCAATGAATATGCAATTGCTTCCCCCTGGTCGTTGGATATTAAAACACCGTTGGTTCTTTGCGGTATTTCACCTTTAAATTTTTCATAATGGTCAAATATTCTTACCATTGTTCCCTCGCCTCTGGAATCATTTATCAATTCCGTCCGGTAACCCAATAGTCCTCTGGTAGGAACCATATACTCGATTTTCACATAATTTCCGTCAGGCATCATTGAAACCATCATGCCCTTTCGTAAGTTAAGCTTTGATATTACAGACCCTGAATAAATTTCCGGAACATGTACGACAACTCTTTCAACCGGTTCCATAACAAGGCCATCTATCCTCTTAAGAATTACTTCGGGTCTTGATACGGAAACCTCATAGCCTTCCCTTCTCATGTTCTCCAGGAGAATGGACAGGTGAAGTTCACCTCTTCCGGACACCTTATAGCCGTCAAGGGCACCTTCCAAAGCTTCAACCCTAAGTCCTACATTAACCTCAAGTTCCTTTTCAAGCCTTGACTTTAAATGTCTTGTTGTAACATATTTTCCTGACAAGCCTGCAAAGGGCGAAGTATTGATTAAAAAATTCATGGACATTGTCGGCTCTTCTATTTTTATTGTTTCCATCGGAATTACATTATTTTCGCTGCAAATGGTGTCTCCTATGGATATGTTGGAAATACCGGAAACTACTACTATATCTCCGCTGAATGCTTCGTTTACCAGGGTGCGTCTTAAACCTTCATATATAAAAATATTGGATATCCTTTGCTTCTCAACACTGCCGTCATGCTTTGCCACAGAAACCATCTGTCCTTCCCTGATTGTTCCTGCAGTAATTCTTCCTATGCCCAGCCTCCCTATATAATCATCATAGGCAAGAGTTGATACCTGCATCTGTAAATTTTCTTCGTCCCTGTCGGGATAAGGCTGAACATGTTTAATAATTGTATCAAACAAGGGAATTATACTGTCGCTTTCCTCATCCAATTCATATTGGACTATTCCTTGTTTTGCAATGCCGTATAGGATGGGAAAATCAAGCTGCTCATCATTTGCATTAAGTTCAACAAATAAATCAAAGACCATATCAACAACCTCTTGTGCCCTGTGGTTCTTTTTGTCTATTTTATTAATTAATAAAATAGGCCTCAGTCCTATTTCAAGAGATTTATGCAGCACAAAACGAGTCTGGGGCATAGGTCCTTCAATGGAATCTACCAATAGAATAACCGTATCCACAGTCTTCATTATTCTTTCAACCTCGGATGAAAAATCAGCATGTCCCGGTGTATCTACAATATTTATTTTTATACCATTATGCATCACTGAACAGTTTTTGGAATATATGGTTATTCCTCTTTCTCTCTCCAGGGCATTTGAATCCATTACCTGTTCTATTACTGCCTGATTTTCTCTGAAAACACCGCTCTGCTGCAAAAAAGCATCCACTAATGTAGACTTTCCTGCGTCAACATGCGCAATCACTGCTATATTTATAATTTTTTTCTTCATAATATTACGGGGACATTTCTCTTATGGCTTACTCCAAAGACTTATTCTCAATTAGAGATGTGTCCCCCCTCCATTCTATTTCCATCGCTTAGTTTATTCTTTTTACATGCATAATGCAAGATTTTTTTATATGGACATTGCAGGTTTTTTATGTTTGAATGAGCATATTAAAAGGGAACATTAGTCCCCTTCAATCCTTTATTTTTTTATTTTCCAGCATATTCCCATCCAAAGATATTATCCCTTTGTTAGGAGTGGGTTTACCCAAACATTCGGGGACAGCGATAAACCACTTTCCCGTCAATAATTGTCATTACCGTTTCATAATTTATATCAAGCAGGGGATTTCCTTTAAAGATTGCTAAGTCAGCATCCTTTCCGGGCTTTATGCTTCCCACTCTGTGGTCAATTCCTGTTATCTCTGCAGGATTGATTGTAATAGCTTTCCATGCTTCATTTTCTGAAAGACCTGCCTTAACTGCCATACCGGCACACATTGTGAGGTGCTGTATAGGGATGACATTTGCATCTGTAATTATGGCAGTCTTGATTCCTGCATCTGTCAGGATTTTTGGAGTTTCAAAGCTTTTATTTCTCATTTCAACCTTTATTCTCGGGCCGAAAGTTGGTCCTATCAAACATGGTTTGCCTGCAGCCTTTAATTCTTCCACAATGAGATGTCCTTCTGTACAGTGTTCCAAAGTAATGTCTAAGTCAAATTCTTTGGCAATTCTAAGTGCGGTAAAAACATCGTCAGCCCTATGAACATGTGCCTTTAATGGTATTTCCTTCCTTAGTACCGGCATCATTGAATGAAGTTTAATGTCAAAATCCGGTTTTTGGTCAGGATCTTCCTTGGAAGCTTCCAAATCTTCCATATATTTTTTAGCTTCAAAAAGTGTTTCCCTCAGAAGTGCAGCAACAGCCATCCTGGTAATCGGAGATTTATGCTGCTCATCATATACTCTTTTGGGGTTTTCTCCAAAAGCTACCTTCATGGCAACGGGCTCCTTAATAACCATATCATCAATTCTCTTGCCGTAGGTTTTGATTGCTGCAAAAGTCCCGCCGATTACATTTGCACTGCCCGGTCCCGTAACAGCTGTTGTTACTCCACCCTCTCTTGCATCCTGAAATCCCTGGTCCATGGGATTTATTCCGTCAATCGCTCTTAAGTGAGGTGTGATTGGTTCCACTGATTCATTGCCATCATCACCTTCAAAACCTATTCCTTCTTCAAACATACCAAGGTGGCAGTGCGCTTCAACTAATCCCGGTGTTACCAGCAGCCCTTCGGCATCAAATATTTCAGCATCTTCAGGTATATCCAGATTTCTTCCTACTGCTTTGATTTTTCCGTTTTCTATAATAATTTGACCTTTTTCAATATCTTCTCCATCCATGGTTTTTATATAACCATTCTTTATAACCAGCATTTTTCCTCCAAATTATATTATTCTATCTTGGCAAGAATCCAACTTTCTTTTGAACCTTTCTCAAGGTCTTGCGGGCTGCAACCTCTGCCTTTTGCGCACCGATGCTGTATATCTCTTCAAGATAATCCTTGTTCTTCAATAAATAATCTATTCTTTCCTGTATAGGTTTAAGTTCTTCAACAACAACCTCTGCAACATCTTCTTTTAACTTTGCATAGCCCTTGCCTTCATAATTCAAAGCTGCGGTTTCAGGCTTAACATTTGTTATTTTAGAGTAAATATTAATCAGATTTTTTACCCCGGGCTGTTCATCCGAATAATTGACAATACCTATTGAATCAGTGACTGAACGTTTGAACTTTCTCCTTATATCATCAGGTTTATCGGTTAGCAGAACATATGCATTTTCATTTGAGTCGGATTTTGACATTTTGCTTTCAGGTTCCTGCAAGCTCATGATTTTTGCAACATCTGTTGATATGTAAGGTTCAGGAATTGTAAAAGTCTCGCCGAAACGATTATTAAACCTTTGTGCAATGTCTCTTGTTATTTCCAAATGCTGCCTTTGGTCTTCCCCTACAGGAACCAGGTCAGTCTGATATAGAAGTATGTCGGCAGCCATTAATACGGGGTAGGTGAAAAGTCCTGCAGTTATGGCATTGAAATCCTGCTTTTTAGATTTATCTTTGAACTGAGTCATCCTGCCAAGCTCACCATAGTATGAAAAGCAGTTCAATATCCATGATAGTTCTGCATGTGCAGACACATGAGACTGAATAAACAAGGTTACCTGGTCTGTATCCAAGCCTGCAGCTATGTAATTTGCAAGAACCTCATAGGTGCTTTTCCTTAAATCCTGAGGCTCCTTTGGAACTGTTATGGCATGCATGTCAACCACGCAATAATAGCAGTCATATTTATTTTGCAGAGCCACCCAGTTTTTTAAAGCTCCCAAATAATTCCCAAGAGTCAATGAGCCTGATGGCTGCATACCGCTGAAAATTCTATTTTTACCTTCCATTTTAAACCTCCTTTTTTGCCCACGGTGACAATAAAAACGAGTTTCTCATTGAAACCCGCAAAGAATCAATTTTTTTGATTATACTACCATAAAAATATTTTGTCAAATTATAGCCTTAACATATACGTAATAACCAAAAACATCAATTGTGATATTTCTATTATAAAACCTTCTATTGACGATGGTAGACTTTTTACCCTTTTATCCAGTATACTGACAAGAAATCCTGAAAGCATAAAGGTAAGTGATAGTGAAATTACAAGCTTGTAGTTAAATAGGGCGGCAAAGAGAAAAGATACTGAAAAGGCAGATATAATTTGATATTTGCCGCAGTGTTTCATTATGGAAGTATTATCCAAATTTCTTTTTATAATCTTGCTTAATATTATTAAATTTGAAAACCCAGCGGCAGGCATAATTATCAAAGAAGTAACGGGTACAATCCGGAAGAGTGAGTAATACATCAAACAAATCAGCACCGTTCCCATAATGCCTGATATTTGCCCTGTATCATCTGAAGGCTTTATATAATAATTTAAAGTTCTGTATACATCCTTTATAGTGGCTGTTTTTGTTATAAGGCAGTAATATAGAAGAATTAATGAGCTTATAAAAAAATCGTCAGATATGTATCTGAAGGAAGCAATGATAAATGCACCAAAACCAATGGCAAGCCCTAATAAGGGAAGTGCCGTTATTCCGTTTATATAATCCTCTTCATTACCTTCTTCATAAATGGTAAGACTTATGCAGGAATATTTTTTCAGCATCAAAACAATGCCAATAACAATACTTCTTAAGTCAAACATGATATTACCTCGATTTCTACAGGCTGTTATACAATCTGTTAATAATTATGTAGGCTTCCTGATATGTGCAATATTCAAAGGGTTTAAAGCTCAAACCATCTCCCTTTATAAATCCTTTGCCTGCTGCAATATATATAAAAGGTTTATCATTTTCTGAAACCTTATCAATGTCAATATAGTTCACAGTTTTATAGTCAGAAATATTAACATCAAGCAGATTTGCTATATATGTTAAAAGTTTTGCAACTTCAAGTCTTGACATATGACCTTCCATCTCATTTAGGGAATCTATGCTTAAAATTCCCATTTGATAAGCCTCATACAAGGTATTGCTGCTGTTTATGAGAAATTCATAATAAGAAGTATAATTCATTCCGTCAGCTACATATACTTCTCCCTTAACAGGGTCCAAGGCCAAATGCTCTTCATAATCAGTTATGTTAAAGTAATTGTTTAAATGATTCTCACCAAATTTCACATGAAGCATGTTTAAAATCAGTTTATAAAAATCTTTCCTGCTGATATACGATTCATACAGACCGTTAAATTCTTCCGGAATAAGCGATTTTTCTTTCATATCCGCAATTGTGTCCTTTGCCCAGTCCTGTGGTATTTGCGGCAATGCATCAAGCCAGAGTTTTGAGTTTGCAGATACAGAATTAAAAACCTTATCAAATTCTGCTGCAAGCAGCTTGATTTTCCCATGAATTACATCACTGTCCCTGCTGCTTATATTGCGGAGAATTGAGGGATTAGCTTCTGCATACCAGATTATATGTGCTATTTCATCCTCAAAACTGTAATCCCGGCTCCAGAAAACGTGTTCATAACCTGCATTTAGTTTTATGAATTCTTCTTTTAATTTATCAAGATTATTTACTTTAAAAATATATTCACTTATAAAATGGCTAAACTTATGTAACACTTCTTGCTCTGTTGCATAAAAGGAATCAGTATACAGGCTGCTTTCCAGTGTCTTTATGTAAATATTGACTGTTTTGTCATCCTTCATAGATTCTGATAGGACTTCTTTCTCAGTTTCTGTTCTATATGAAACTACATTGGTTACAATACCCTTGCTCAGATAATAATCGGTGATTTCCTTGATTATATTGTCAGGAAATTTTTTGATACTTTTATCCAATATATTAACATATTCTGAATATCCTGCATCTTCAGGCATTAAAGCATTTATACCGTAAGTTTTTTCCATGTTGTTTTTTATATCAGTTTCAGGGATAAAACCCAGCCCAAAGGCATGAGTTCCCAGCATGATTATACCGATTGCAATCAATACTATTCGTTTTATTTTAATCATAATATCTACCCCGCAGATAAATTATTTGATATAAATTTTATTGAAAGTATGAGAATTATAACACAGCTAAAAATAAAATGCAATAAAATTATGTAAACGTTTGCTGTTAACTTTAACAGTCTGGTAAATTTAAAAAAATAATGGTATACTATTATATTGTAATAAATAATAAATATGATTAATTGATAGATTTGAGGAACCTTATGAAAATAACTATAATTTCCGCAGGTAAAATAAAAGAAAAGTATTTTACAGAAGCAATTAATGAATATGCCAAGCGCCTTTCAAAATACTGCAGGCTTATTGAAGAAGTTGTGCCTGATGAAAAAGCAGATGAAAACTTTTCTCCTGCAGAAATAGAACAGGTAAAACTAAAGGAAGGACAAAAAATGCTCAGCAGGATTCCTAAGAATTCCTTTGTGATTGTTTTGGACATAAAGGGCATCCAGCTAAGGTCTGAAGAATTTGCTAAAAAATTAAACACCTTGAGCCTTGAAGGTGTATCTCACATTGCCTTTATTATTGGAGGAAGCAACGGCTTGTCTGAAGAAGTAATAAACCGTGCAGATTATAAGCTTTCATTTTCCAAAATGACCTTCCCCCACCAGCTTTTTAAAGTTATTTTATTGGAGCAGATTTACAGAGCATTTAAAATAAACGCAGGCGAAACCTATCACAAATAGGACTTTAAACAAGGTAAAAACGCCGGTTCACTGTACCCATTTGGTCCATTAAGCTGCATAATTAGATGAGTACACAACCTAACATCCCTGCTGCCTGACATCAAAAATGGGACAGTTTGGGTATGTACCCACTGTCCCTGAGTTTCCACTGTTCAATAGAGCTTATTCCAATTTTCCAATACGGTTGAATGGGAAAAATCTGAAAACAGCCTTTCCTATAATTTCATCTTCTGAAATATATGGATTGCTCCAATACCTTGCATCTACAGATATGGGTCTGTTATCGCCCAGGAAAAAATATGTTCCTTCAGGAATCTTAAATGTTCGTGCTTCCCCTTTTGCCTTGCTGATATATGGCTCATGGAGTTTTTCTCCGTTTATAAACACTTCCCCGCTTCCATTTATGTCCACAGTTTCTCCCGGCAGCCCGATAAGCCTTTTTACAAGCCTTATCTCCAGTTCATCTGAATTGAATACAAGAATATCTCCTCTTTTTGCATCCTTTACACTGAAAAGCTTGTTAACATATAGTCTGTCTCCGGACATAATTGTTGTTTCCATGGAACCGGTAGGAACAGTTACCAATATGAAAATAAATCTGTTTAAAAAAAACACAATTACTACAGCAATAATTGTGGGTACAACCCATTCATTTATAAATTTTTTCATTACTGCATCCTTCTTTTTTATTCAATATTAATCCCCTTAAAATTTATTATACCAATTTATTATTTAGCAAGCAATAGAATTCGTTAATTTCCCATCTTATTTAGCTGGTTGTCAGTTTAAATATGGATACAAGTGGGTATATTCTAGTTTAAGGAGGCATAAATGGACAATAAAATCTTATTTGCATTTGGATTAACGCTGATAGCAGGATTAAGCACAGGTATAGGAAGTGCTATTGCATTTTTTTCAAAGAAAACAAATACGAAATTTCTGGCAATAAGCCTTGGTTTTTCAGCAGGTGTAATGATTTATGTATCAATGATTGATATATTCTCTAAAGCACAAGCTAGTTTAGTTGCAGAGCTTGGTATGAAGGCAGGGTCCTGGGCTACAGTTGCATCATTTTTCAGCGGAATGCTTCTTATAGCTATTATAGACAAGCTTGTGCCAAATGAAGAAAACCCCCACCATTTACACAATATTGAAGAATTAAATGAATCAAATGTCCACCCTGAAAATTATAATCTTGTGAGAACAGGCATGTTTACAGCATTAGCTGTCGGTATTCACAACTTTCCGGAAGGCATTGCCACATTTATTTCAGCTCTTCAGGAGCCTACGATTGCTATACCCATAACCGTAGCTATAGCAATACATAATATACCTGAAGGAATATCAATTTCTGCCCCTGTCTATTATGCTACAGGAGACAGAAAAAAGGCTTTTAAATATTCTTTTCTTTCGGGACTTGCAGAGCCTGTCGGGGCTATTATAGGTTATTTAGTGCTGTTGCCTTTTTTAAACAATCTGCTATTTGGCATAGTTTTCGGTATGGTGGCAGGTATAATGGTATATATATCATTGGATGAACTCCTTCCATCAGCACAAAAATATGGGGAGCATCACCTTTCAATAGGCGGACTCATAGCCGGTATGGCTGTAATGGCAGTAAGCCTGTTAATGTTTATATAGTACGGTAGACAATCCGGCCTTGTTTATTAAAGTATGGGGACACACCTCTCTATCTAAGTAAAGTCTCTGCTAGAAGGAGGAATGTCCCCAAATAACTATTTGTTCCTGTAAGCATTCTCTATAACTGTTAAATAATCTTCTTTTGTCATAGGTCTCGGGTTGCTTTCAGTTGAAATGTTTTTAACTGACATTTCAGCTAACTTTTCAAAATCATCAGTATTTACATTTAAACTTGAAAACAAGGGCAGTTTAACATCAAGAGCTAATTTTTTTACTGCCTCAACTGCTTTTTTTGCCCCCTCCTTTTCATTTTCAAAATTCAGTCCCATAGCTTTTGCAATTCTTGCATATCGTTCAAGGCAGTATTCCATGTTATACTCCATAACATGAGGAAGAAATACAGCATTGCAGACTCCGTGAGGAAGGTCATAAACCCCTCCCAATGATTCTGCTATACAATGAACCGAAGCCACATCGGAATGGCTGAATGCTATTCCTGCAAGCATGCTGCCTAAAAGCATACCACTTCTTGCCTCAATATTGTCTCCATGATTGAAAGCTTTGACAAGGTTATTGTAGATTAATTCTGTGGCATACAATGCCATGGCATCGCTAATGGGCTCTGCACATGCTGCAGTATAGGCTTCAATTGCATGGGTGAGGGCATCCATGCCTGTGGAAGCAGTGATGTGCGCTGGCAGGGACAAGGTGAGCTCGGGATCGCAGATTGCTACCTTTGCTGCAGTATATTGACTTTTGACTGTCATCTTATAATGGTTTTCTGTATCTGTTATAACAGATGAAAATGTCAGTTCGCTGCCTGTACCGGATGTGGTGGGAATAGTAATCAACAATGGCAAGGGCTTTGTAGCTGCTGTTTTCCCTTCGTACTTTTTAATTTTATCTCCATCGTGGGCTAAGAGCACTCCAACAGATTTAGCACAGTCTATAGGGCTTCCCCCACCAATGGCAATAATAGAATCTGCACCGATTTCTCTTGCAATTTTTGCCCCTTCTTCAACATTCACATCTTTTGGATTTGGCTCAACACCATCGTAAACAATGAAGCTTATATTGTTCTGTTCCAGCAAAGAAGTTATTTTAACCAGTATTCCTGCATTTTTCACACCTTTATCAGTAATGACAACAGGTTTATTTCCATTGTTTAATTGTAGTTCATCAATTAAAGAAACTATGCATCCCGGTCCGTATACTATCTTTGTGGGCAATGTAAAACTAAATGGTAATGTAAAATTACTCATACTAATCCTCCTGGTAGAAACTTTCGATTTTTCTGCAATTTAATACATATTATATTACATATCCGAATTATTTCAACACAATTTGTACGTCAAGGAGACGTATGACAAGGTGACGGGGGTGCTTTCATATGATAAGTAGACGGGGATGTTGAAGTAAATTCATAATTATCACTTTGTTTGAGCTGTGGAATATTATATGAATAAAGAATAGGAGGACCATTATAATATGACATATGTAATATATACAGTACAACCCGGTGATACGCTCTATAGTATTGCCCGTATGTATGGAAGCAGCATACAAGGAATTATAGATACAAATAATATGGAAAACCCGGACCTTATATACCCCGGCTCTGTTATACTGATACCTGTTGAAGAGGAATACCTGGAAACCCCGCCCGGAAGCCTTATTTACACCGTACAGCCAGGCGATACTTTATATATAATTTCTCTATTGTTCAAGGTTAGCACTCAAAGAATTATGGAACTAAACGACATTCCTGACCCTTCATTGATTTTTCCGGGAATGAAAATTATACTGCCGTTAGAAGCCGTTAATCCGTTTCAGCCTGTAGTACCCGGTATAATCAGGTATACTGTGCTGCCTGGAGATACCATCTATAAAATCGCTGCAAGATTTGGTACAACAACTCAATTGATTTTAAATGCCAATCCCGGGTTGGATCCTCGCAGGCTTTTTCCCGGAATGGTCATAACAATTACAATACCTGAAAATGCTGTTGCAATATACAGGGGAAATCCAAACAGAAGAATGGTTTCTTTAACATTCGATGCAACTTACGGCGATAATCAAACCCATGAATTGCTGGAAATATTAAGAAACAACAATATTAAGGCAACATTTTTCCTGTCCGGAATCTGGCTGATAAACTATCCCGAGTTGGCAAGAGCCATAGCAGCTGAAGGTCACGAAATAGGAAATCATAGCCTTACCCACCCTCATATGCCCCTTTTAACATTGCAGGCAGTAACAAACCAAATTGTAAGGACAGAAGCTCTTATAAGAAATATCACAGGTCAGGACCCGTATTTGTTCAGACCGCCTTTTGGCGAATATACCCAGGCAATGCTGAACCAATTGGCTTCACTGGGCTATGTAACAATTATGTGGACGGTAGACTCCTTGGACTGGAAAAATCCCGGACCGGCTGCAGTAGTCTCAAGAGTTGTTAACAATGCAGTACCCGGAGCAATTATTCTGCTTCACCAATCAGCTCCGGATACACTTAACGGACTGCAGGATATGATAACGCAATTAAGACAGGGAGGATACGATTTCGGTACAGTCACACAGGTTATAAGCCCGCTATAAATGACAAGGGGACGTGGGGAATCATAAACTCATGACTGCCCTCGTCCTCTTTAATTTACTTAAATAATTCCATCAATTATCTTTTACGAAAACAACCTTGCCATTATCTATTCGAACTAATAATACATTTTCAATGGATTTATATAATACTTTTCCTTCTTCATTAAAAATCATCAATTTATATTGAGACTCGCTAAGTTTATCAAATATGGCAATTATGTAGCCATTTTGAACTTCTAAACTTTTTAGAATGCCTCCGGGATTTACTGATTCATCATTACCGTATACATAAAGCTGATTGTTATTCTTCAATGAATAATATAGTTTTCCCTCCAATACTTCATATGAATTAACAGCTTCATCTACAAGCCGCTCAGCCTTGCCACCGGCAAGCGGAACTTTATAAATAAAATTGTTTTGGTCGGCAAAAAATATTGTATCATCAAGAATTTTAAAACTTGTCACTTCATTATCACACAATCTGGCTTGTTCATTGCTATTAATGTTAACTCTGTAAATACCTGTTGTTTGATCATCAGTGTTTTCTAAAAAATATCCGTAATACCCTAAAACATATATTTCATCACCAATTAAATACAAATCTTTGCTTGGAGTTGCTGCGCGAGAATTATTATACACATCTTTATAAATGTACATACCATAAGAAAAATTAGATTTACCTACATTTACATAATCCTTCTCGCCATTCTTTTTAATCTGCAGATTTTCTGCAAAAAAAGGACCTCTTTGTTCAACTCGCACAGTGTAATTATCATATATTTTCATGAGCGAATAGCCGCTATCAAGAACTTCATAGGTGCCATCATCTTTTAGCCATATAAGATGATCTGAACCCATGGTTGCTCCGCCTGTATGGTAACTGAGAAACGCCTTGCCATTTTCGGTTTTAAGAGATGTAAAATAATCATAATTTGCAATGCTTTTATATGACATATCAGGCAGTTCGTATACCTTTTTGGCACTTGCAGGGGCATTTACCGGAACTTGATAAATAATTCCATTAGCTCCTTCATAGTAAAAGTAATCTCCTGCCATGGTAAAGGCTCCTTTTTGACCGGTTTCATGAGTTACAATCGGCAGTATCACTTGACCCGATGATGGAGTGCTGTCTGTTGAGTTTACTGCTAAACCGTTTTTCTGATTGTAAGTATATTTCCAGCCAAATTCTTCTACAGCAAACCTCCATGTCAACGGGAAATATGTTATATTTCTGAATAAAAGCAAGGGATACTGTTCTTTGCTGTTGTCAATTGTTTTTCCATTAACCGTAATTTTGAATGGAGCTATTTGTGCATTGTAGATACTGCTGTTTTTGGTTGATGATTCATACTTTTGGTAACTCCAATTTGCACCTGTTTTAATTATTTTTAGCCCAGTACTGCCGTCCCACGCAGTTTCCAGTCCCATAAATCTGCTGTCATAATAAGTCATAGGAAAATATGTAATATCATTATAAACAATAAGAGGATATTGATTATAATTGTTTTCTATGTTTACTCCATTTAAACTAACTTTAAATGCCGGTAGTGAAACTCTTACACTGTTTGCTGCTTCCGCCTTATTTTCAGGTATTATTGCTGCAGCCATCATCAATATAACTAAAAACAAAAATATCTTTCTTTTCATTATTGTTCCTCCTTAAGCGCATAAGTTACTATTCAACAGTTTCGCTTTCCTTAAGCTGATCTTCCAGCTGATTTAAATCAACAATCACAATTTCCGACATATCATTTTCAACCATAGCTTCTTCATGTGTTTTTATTGAACCTTCTTGATTGATTTCTATTTGCCGTGTGTTATCTTGTTGTATATTTTCTGTCGCCGGCAGGGTTTCCGGTTCTGAGTTTTCAAATTTATTGTATATTTCAAGTTCATTTTCTTCAGTTTGAGCTTTTACTTCATTTTCATTTACAACATTGTTTTCATTTGCAATACCATCTTCTTCATCCAAAAATTCATTTTCAGAAGATACTTTTTCCGGCTCTTCTACACCGGTGACATTGAATATTGTGCCGGATATAATAACAAATAATATTACTGCAATAAGTGTTATAATACCTCTCTTTTTCCTTGAGCTGTCAAAAATGCCTTTGATTCGGGACTCAAGATTTTTTCTGCTGCTGACAATATTGGTGGAAAAAACATGTACCGCTTCATTGTTATTTAATATAGCCATTTTGAGGATAATGTTGCAGTAGAATTTTTTCTCCTTAACATCACAACCGTTCAATACATAATCATCACAAGACTGCTCCATATCTTTGTTTGCTTGTTTTACCATTAAGTGCACTACAGGGTTAAACCAATGAACAACGGAAGCAGCGATTAATATGGTCTTAATTAAAATATCATTCCTTTTATAATGTACCAATTCGTGTATCAATATCATTCTTAATTCTTCAGGCCTGTATGTTTCTGAAGGCAGCACTAATATTGGTTTTATAAGTCCTACCAGCATGGGGCTTGATGCTTTTTTACATATGAGTAGAGGTACTTTTCGTTTTATATTAAGTCTGTTTTTCTCATCATTAAGTATTGTTTTAATTTCATGGCTTGTTGTTTTTTTACTCCATCTGAAAATATCACGTCTAAATCCAATGTAAGAAAATATTACATAAGCCAAGTATAATATGACTCCGATAAAATATATTATAATCAAAACCTTTCCGAAGCTATCGTTTGCGTTATATAAGCTAATTGTGTTTATTTTTGGCATTTGGCCAACAGCAACAGAAGTTGAAGGCAACAGCTCGCTTGGTACAGTCTCAGTAACTTTCAAGGGTGCAATAAAATTTTTTACATAGGAAAACGGCAATAGCAAGCATATAGAAACAGCTATCCACAAGGTATACCGCCACTTTGCAGAGTATCTTTTTTTGAGTATGGGGTTAAGGCATAACAACAATAGAATTATAGGAGTTACACTTAAGCTTAATGATAATAATTCATAGAACCATTTCATGATTTTGATACCTCATCCACAAAATTACTTAACTCCTCCAAATCTTCCTTGCTTATTGCATCTCCGTCATATAGCGCAGCAACAAGGCTTTTCAAGGAATTTTTGTGCATCTTTTCAAGAAAGGTCTTGCTTTCCTTCTGCAAGTAATCCTTTTCACTTATAATAGAAGTATAATAATTAAACCTTCCCTGCTTTGATGTTTCTAAAAATCCTCTATCCACCAATCGGGCTAAAAAATTTAAAACAGTTGTGTGGGCCCAATCCTTCTCCCCTTTTAACTTTTCAATTATATATGTTGATGATACCGGCTCATTTGCTTCCCAAATTATCATCATTATTTCCAATTCACTGTCAGGAATTCTTTTAATAGTATCCATTTCCACCACCTCACATCCTCTCAAAATAAATTTAAATTATATTATTAAACTCATTCTACGATTGTAGAATGAGTTTGTCAAGGATTATTTCAGAAACATTAAACTTTAGATTGTCAATTCGCATTTTTCCTCTTCAACTAAATTGCTCTCCAGAAGCCCTAAGAATTTTATATTCCTTCAGCTCTTTTCTACCGCAAACAAGTTCTTCATATAACTCTTCATAAGTGTAATCAGATACAGGAATGTTATCATGTATTTTATAGCCTAATACATCCTTCCAAATAACTACTGCTCTGTTTATAGGTTTGAGTTCTAATAGAGCCCTTTTAATTCCTTTTAAGTTATCGTTGCATTGCGAATTCGGATTGTTTAAGAATATCTTTACCAACTCCATAATTGTCAAGTGAAACATGTTTTCTGTTACTTTTTCTTTATAATCTTCATTCATTTCTTTAAAAGTATGTATTATTGCCTGAGAAGCTATTTCTTCTGCAACCTGCTCTTGGCCGGTAAGCCTGAATGAAACTGTATATACTCTTTTAACAAATACTTCAATATCCATAACTCCCCCACCTATATTAACAAATCCTCATATTAAAAAAATTGCTAGACTATAAATTAAAAGGCAAATAAAATCATATGTTATTTATACTAAATTTTAAATCTGTATCCTGCTCCCCATACAGTTTCAATATATTGATGTCCATTAGGATATATTTCGATTTTTTCTCTAATTCTTGCTATATGAACAGTTATTGTTGTTGTATCTGACAAAGCATCATAACCCCAAACCTTTTCGTATAACTCGTCCTTGCTATAAACCCTATTTGGATTTTCTACTAAAAATAAAAGCAAATCAAATTCCTTTTGAGTCAAAAAAACTTCATTGTTTTCTAAATAAACTCTACGGTCTTCTTTATCGATAGATATGGCTCCTGCACTTATTTGTTTCTTATTTGAATTGTTATTAAACCTTTCATATGTTTTTAAGTGACTGTTTACCCGTGCAACTAATTCACCCATGCTAAAGGGTTTAGTTATGTAATCATCTGCTCCTAAGTTTAATCCTTTAATTTTATACATTTCATCAGATTTTGCTGACACAATAAGCACCGGTATTTGTTTTGAATCGGATATTTCTTTTAATATATCAAAGCCATCCTTTTGAGGAAGCATCAAATCTAAAATAACCATATCGAAGTCATCATTTATTATATGCTCAAGCCCGGTTTCGCCGTCAAAAACACATAGGACCTCATAACCGCTCATTTCTAAATAATCTTTTTGCAGCTCTGAAATACTTTTATCATCTTCAATAATTAATATCCTTTTCAATTTACCACTTCCTCTCAATAGCCTTTTTTAATGAAATAATAATGGATGTTCCTTCATCAATTTCAGAAATTGCCCAAATTCGTCCGCCTAAACCTTCTACTATTTGTTTTGCAATTGCCAGACCCAAACCACTTGAACCTTCAACTGCTCTTGCTGTGTCTGCCCTGTAAAACTTATCAAAAACATAAGGCAAATCATCCTTACTGATTCCTTTGCCGTTATCCTTAAACTCCATTATTACTGAAGAATTTGTTTCTCTTAGTATAATTGTAAGTTTTCCAAATTCTTTTTTTATATTTCTTTTGGCATTATCAACTATATTTTGTATCACACGTTTAAATTTTTCCCTATCTATATTAACGAGATATTCATCTGAAAGCTTATTATCTAAAATAATTCCCTTGTTTTCACGTTCAAATTCCGCTGAATTATCCTCAAGGCAGCTTTCTATGTATTTTACAATGTTAATCCTATCTTTTTCGAATGGCATTTGATTTAAATCAAGCTTGGAATACAGCAATAAATCCTCAATCATGTTGTTTATGAGCTTTGTTTTGTCAACGGCTTTTGATAAATAATATTTCTTCTTTTCATCAGTATCGGCAACACCGTCTAATACTCCGTCTAAATATCCTCTTATGGATGTAACAGGAGTTTTAAGGTCATGTGATATGCTTGATATTAAAAATTTTCTATTTTCATCAAACTTCTGCTGATAATATATAGAGTTTTTTAACTGAAGGCGCAATTGCTCTACAGCACTTCCTAACTCTCTGACTTCACCATAACCTTGCTCTATAATTGCTGTTTCAAGCTCCCCGGTTCTCAACCTTTCCGTTTCCTTTGTCAAATTTATAATAGGATTTATGATATTTATCATGTTTTGCTTTTGTACAACTATGTTTGTTACAATAAAAACTATTAAAAATATTATAAAAACTAATAGCATAAGTGACCTGTAGTAATCACTTGCATCTGTGACTGCATTGAGAGTTATAATCATAAATTCATCGCCGCTAACTGTTGTAAAAGTTTCTGTATCCAAGATAAATTTAGTATTATCGTGTTCATAATAATTACTTTCAACACTTATATTCATCATCATTTCTTTTATTTGCAGGCTGCTGAATTCTTCGTCATTATATATGATATTATCATTTTCAATGACGACAGTGGCTGTTTTTCCCAAACCAACATAAACAGAAGATTTATTTAATAAATTGTAAAAATAATCATAGACAAAGCCGACACATCCGGTAATAATTATTGTGATTATAAGTGTTAGAATGCTTTGTTTTAAAAACCTTTGTTTTAAATTCATAGTATACCTAAACTTCCTTTTTTTCAAAAAGATAGTAGCTTGCTGTATATAACATTATACCATAACCGAGCAAAATTAGAAATACTCTCAGTATTTTGCTAAAATTTATATAGCCTCCTAAAATCAATGTGTACCAATCAAAAGCAGATGTGAAAAATAAACTTTTGTAAGATGGAAAAATAAATCCCAATCCATTAAACAATAAAAATATAAGTATAGAAAGCATAAAGGCGCTTGTTGTTCCCCTTGTAATATTTGAAATGAAAACAACTGTTAATGCAAAAATAAGCTGCGGGAAAAATTCCATAATATATGCTAACAATATTTTTAAAACATTTGTCATATTACCATTTATAAATATAGAGATTATTAAGGATAAAATCATTACAAAAATAAGATTTACTATTATAAAGCCGGCAATTGCAAGAATTTTTCCCGAGAATACTTTAAATCTCGGCGCAGGCCCTGTCAAGGTAAATTTAATAGTATCATCTGCAAATTCTCCGGCAAACATGTCTATACATATAAAAGCAGTAAAAAGAGGGAAAAGTGTATAGCTTAATACAGTTAAAACCATGATGGAAAAGTCAGAGCTTCCTGTGATACGTATCCCTGCAAAGTTATTTAAAAAATATACTGCAATGGCCGCAACTATGACCGATAGAATTGAAAATATCAAGGCTGCTTTAATTTTCTTCTTTTTTGATATTTTGAATAATTCATTTATGTACACTGCTTTAAGAGGCTCCATTTAGATCAACCTCACTTAAATAATAGTTTTCCAAGGAAGAATAATTTTTTAAAATGTTTTGTGTGCTGTCCACTCCTAATAATTTACCATCATATAAAATGCCTACTTTGCTGCACGTAAGTTCTATATCATGTATTAAATGACTGGATATAAAAAATGTTTTTTTGTGCTGATTTGACAGGTTAAGAAATAATTTTCTCATTTCTACCATAGCTTTAACATCTAAACCATTTAGAGGCTCGTCTAATATCAAAACCTCAGGATTTGATAAAATGGCCATGGCTATACCTATTCTCTGCTTCATACCTAAGGAATAGTTCTTTATCTTCTCGTTTTTATATTTAAGAAGTCCTGTAATATCCAAGCATTCATCAATTCGTCCTTCATCAACATTTTCATGAAATCTCCCGCACAATTTCATATTTTCATATGCGGTCAAATAAGGAAAGGGGGCTACATTCTCTATAATACAACCAACCCTTTTCATTGCCTGTTCATAATCCTTGGAAATACTGTAACCATTTATCCTGACATCGCCTTTGTCTGCTTTCATGAGGCCGACCATGACTTTCATTGTAGTGCTCTTCCCTGAACCATTAGGACCTAAAAATCCGAATATTTCACCACGTTGAATTTCCAAATTGATGTCTTGTATTCCGCGGCTGTTTTTATAGGTTTTTGAAAGATTTTCAATTACAATAGCTTTATCCAACATATCCTCCTTAAAAAATTGCTTTGAGGCGCAAAGACCCAAGCCTTGCGCCTGCATTGCTATTCAAATACTCTTACAAATTCGCTATTGAAGTCATCAATATTAGCAGCTGAATATCCACTGCCATCTTCATCAAATGTAATATTAAATGATACATATAGGTCTTGTAAATTTGTACGGTGCATAACTCCCTGTTTCTTTTCGCCATTGTTGTTTGTATAGTTTAATATTGTGTAAAATTCTGAATCGTCATGATTTGAAAAGAATTCAAAGTTTCTTACAATATCCGGTTCATACTCTTCACTATATACCTCATAATATCTGCCCTTTACATTGCCATCTTCAACAGAAGTTATTTCTATAATTCTTTCGCCTATTTTTACAAAGGAATTGTCCTCTACCTTTACAATATTATTTTTATATTTTCCGATATATTTCTCATCAAATTCAAAGCCTTCCTTGCTGTAAGTAACCTTTTGTCCATCCAAATCCGGAGCAGCAACTATTGTATTATTAATATCCTTAATATCAATTGTAAATTCTAAAGTATAAATATGTTCAGTGCCGTTGCTGTCTTCCGCAGACATGCTGGCAGTAAAGATTCCGCTTTCTAAAATTCCATCTTCATTTTCAATTGCCTTGCCTGATGCGTCTTTAACGTATACATTTGATTTAGGCGAAGGAATATTTAGTCTCTCCGCTGTATATTCATTAAGTATTGAATACTTTAATGCAAAGGATGAGATAGCATTAATAAGTGGAGGAATTTCAGAATCTCCGATATTGCCCATATACATTTTATTTCCACCTGATTCTTCAATTTGAATAACATCTTTTAAGCTTCCTACAAATGCATCCATAATTTTTTCTGCATCCTTGGCTTGCTCTTCTTCAAATGGATTTTCAATAAATGGTCTTTCATTACTATATTTTCGTTTTTCTACAACATTGTATGAGCCGTCTTCAAAATTTTTGTAGATTCTTTTATTTGGGTCATTGTAGGAATACCTTTCTTTTCTTTGACCTTTTTCAAAATATGTACTGTTTGATTCCTGTGCTTGATTTATCAAGTCATACTTTCCATTTTCAGTAGATTCATCAACTGTCTTGCCGTCAACTTTTATAGATACCATATAATCTACACTGAAGTTATCTGCCTCATGTGTCAATTTTTCAGCCGTTGCCTTTACAGAATCTTTTAAGCTGTTATATCCTGAACCAAGCATAATATCTGCAAATGCTGATGTTGCAAAAATCAATACACCAAGAACAAAAATGCTGATTATAACTGATTTTCTGTTAAATTTCATTTTCCCCGCCTCCTAATTTGATTTTAATTACCACAAAATCATAAACGTTTATGTAATATATACATACTACGTTGTTAGTCTTGAATATCTGTAAACTAATTATTAACAATTTATTAAATCTTCAGACTTAGTAAAGATTTATGAAAATTAGAAAATCTATCTTCTACCCAACTTTTTCTCTAATATATTTCTTTCCGTCATTATATAATCTTAATATAATAAACTTGAAAGAATAAAAGCTTTAGATTTCAGCAATTATCTGCAAATTCTTAATGGCGATTTAATATTTAATGTATCAGGCTCTATTATAAATAAAGTCTTTTTTTTAGATTTAGCATATCGTATTAAATCATTGATTTCACATGTAGTTTTGCATAGTATTATTATGAAGTCTGATTTATTGATAATATAGATATTTTTCTTTCTTATACAGTCTTTTGTATATTGATATTGCATTAGTGTTTCTTTATCAATTTTTTGCATGATTGAATAATATTTGTCCCTTTGGAGCTTATTCCACTCTATAGATAAAGATTCGTAGGGCAATACTGCTTCTATGGTTAATGGTGAGTATTCTTCTTCTTTTAATTCAAGAACAATTTCAACAGCCGATTGTTCAAACCCAAGTCCTACCCCGCTGATAAAATAATTTACGCGATAATCTTTTATTAAACTACTGATTATTTCTTTAAGCTTGTACCTAAATTCAGTTTTTTGATCTATACTTTGTTCTGACATATTGTAATCATAGTCAATAAAACAACATGTTCTTCTTAAATATTTCACCTTAACACCTCAAAATTATAATTTACGCTCATAGCGTACTATTATAATTATAGCCTATTCAATTATGGTTTAGCAATAGCTTATTATATAATAGGGTGATAAAATTGGATTTAAATATTATGATACAAATAGGTAAAAGGCTAAGACGACATAGAGAGAATATGAATTTGACAAGAGAAGAATTTGCTGAAAAGGCTAATATCTCTCCTCAATTCTTAGCTGAAATCGAAAACGGAAAAAAAGGAATGTCTGTAGACACTCTTTACAAAATATGCAAAAATTTATCTATATCTGCTGATTACATATTATTTGGTCTTTTATCAAATAATGCTTTGTCCGATTCAGCAAAAAATATAATAGATAATTTGCCGGAGCCTTTATTGTCATATACCGAAGATATAATTCAA
>Ga0208458_1001104_pt1 | contig 23719 bp, 21 predicted proteins | sample AD_UKC085_MetaG_FD_184432 | JGI IMG/M metagenome (GOLD analysis project Ga0208458, IMG submission 184432) | Active sludge microbial communities of municipal wastewater-treating anaerobic digesters from USA - AD_UKC085_MetaG (SPAdes) (version 2) | ecosystem: Engineered > Bioreactor > Anaerobic >... | reverse complement strand
TGACCCGCGGGCATCCCCACGACCACCGACCCGACTCCCTGTCTCCCCGAAGCACACGAAGCAAAAGGACCGAAGAAGATTCAAGAAGATGGATCGGACAAATTGTCCTTTTTGTTGCCCAGACACGTCCTGTCAGCAAAGTCTGCCACCCATTCCCGGCGCCATAGCGGCTGTCAACCGGTCCCCGATGCCCCGGAGTTGCAGAATCAACTGGGCCAATTCTCCTTGTTGCAAACATCCACCTCACGTGGGGGGCCCGTTCTTATGGATCCCTTTGTCTCCAACAGCTCTTGCAGGGGACCCTTTCGTATTGGATTTGGGGCTCCCGTGGGGTTGGTGATGACGAGCCAGCCAAGACCCCAGCTTCGCCGCGCCGCCAGCTGCACCAGCGTTCCCGCCTCCAGCCCGGCCAGCAACCCGCCGTCCAGCCCGTCTCGAAGGTCCGGTGCCTCGTCGCACCCGTATCGCTGCGGTGCCCCCGGCATCGCCGCCGTCAACTGCCTGCGTGCCCTGTTCCGTTGTCGTCGTCCCATGTCGTTCTCCTGCGCGTTGTGAAAATCCGCCCGCGGCCCTGCCGCTGCCCCGAGCCCCCCGTCACTTCCCCGGCACCCCCCCGGCGCTCCACGGAGCACGTTCGGCCCTGCCGGGTCGAAGGCTCCCGCCGGTCGAAGTGCTCGGCCCGGTCGAAGCTCCCGGCGGTCGAAGTGCTCGGCGGTCGAGGTGCCGCCCGCTCGCCGCCTTCGGCCGAGCTGTCCCTTCGTGGACACCTAGCGTGCACCATGCTGCCCTCCGCTCGGTGTTCGCCCCGAGAAGCCGCCTAGCGGGCCCGTGAACGCGCCGGCACGGGCGGCATGGGTCGCGGCCTGTCCCGATGCGTTCGGGCTTGGCTTTGGCCCGCCCTGGCCGGCGGGCGCGGTGCTGCCGTCGTCCTGCCCGTCCAGCGCCGGGTCGGGGTCGTCGAAGTCGTCGGGCTCGGCCTGCCGGGCTTGCTCGGCCGCGACTCGCAACCGCGCCATCCAAGCGGGCTCGGTGCTGCCGCCGGAAGCCGCGGCCCGTGGAGCTATCTGCTCGGCCGCTGCAAGCTCTGCTCGTGCAGCTTGTGCCAGCACCACCGCCGTCTTCGAATCTGCCTTCCCGTCGCCGGCAATCGCTCGCGCGAGCAACTCATCGGCCAGCGCTGAGAACAACACCCCGCGGAGGAGGTGCCCACGGGCTGTCGGCGATGCCCCCGGATGTTCGGCAAGAGCCGCAACGAAGCCTACAACCGCCGTCGCGGCGGCATCACGAGCGCCTTCCGGTGCCGCCGCCAAAAGATGTAGGAACCTGCCACCATCGGGCAGCAAGGCCGCGTCCACAAGCTTCACGAGGTCAGCCCGGCCCCGCTGGCGAAGCCGCGAGCGGTAGTCTACCCGTCGGCGGCGCGCTCCCTGCGCACCCGCCGCGCAGTCCAGTTCGTGCCGCACGAGCAACGCCAACCGCGGAGCGTCGATTCGGGCGTCCGCTGTGCGACCCCCGGCCGGCGAGCCGGGCGTGTGTGGCACGTTCGCCAGCTGTCGGTTGCGCCGGGCTTTGGTCATGGCCGAACCTCGTGCGCCACATGGCTTCGACCGGGTGCGCTTTCCGAATCGCTCGGCGTTTCCAGGGCAAGGCGACGGATTGCGCATCCGCACCCGTCGTCGGGGCCGTCGAGTAGCCACCGCCCGTCGGGCCGCTTCGCGGAGGGCCGGGGGCCGCGCGTTGGGCACCCGGGTGAGCGCGGGCTGCCGGTCGAGGCAGCAAGCCGTCGGGGCCGGCGAACGAGCGGGGCGGGGAGAAGCGCCCGAGTCGTTCTATCGTTCTGACTCGTTCTGAGTCGTTCTGGGAACGAGTGACGAGTATCGTTCTGAGTCGTTCCTCCCCTTAAGGGGAGAACGACAGAACGACTCGATTCCCCGGGGAAAACGATGGTTCCCGGTTGAGTCGTTCGGAACGACTCAAGTCGATGGTGTCTCATTCGGAATTGCCTCGTTTCTTCGGTCTGATCGCGTACAGCACCGATCGGCGCGGTCCTGGCGTGGCGACGATTGCAGCTGCGGCGGCCAATCGCGTCAGGGCGCTGGTGACTGCGGCAGCGGAAACACCGATGCCGGATGTCTCCCGGATCGCCGTCGTCGTCATTGGGGCATCGGCTTCCCGCAGAACCGCGAGCACGGCGGCATCTGCCCTGGCAACGTCCGCCGATTGCGATGCGTCCACGTCGCCGGGGTCGGCGTCGTGAAGCGTGCCTGCGGCTTCGTCGAACCTGAGATCGAACGCTTCGCACTTCCCAAGGCGGTTCTTGTCGAACGCGACGGCGATCCGGTCGCTGCCACGACCGCGCGCCAACGTGATCTGCACGTCAACGCCGTACTCCAAGCCGCCCGATTCCTTGCCGCTCGCGATCGTCGCGCGGCGCGGTCGGGAACCTCCCTGGTACGCCTCGCGCGCTAGCTCTTGGACGGCGAGCACGGCGTGGCCAGCGTCGCGTGCGGCGCGGAGTTGCCCCACGACTTCATCGACCGCGTTGCGGCGCGAATCGGACGGCACGAGCAACGCGGCAGCGTGTATCGAGTCGAGAACGACAGTCCCCGTGTCGTGCTCGTCAGTCCACCGATCGATCGTCGTCGCGAGATCGTTTTCGTCGTCGGCAAGGTCGAGCACTACCAGTTGCGGCGCTCGCTCGCGCATCGCGTTCGCCAGCGCTTCGAGCGAAGCCGGGTTACGCGCGTCCAGCGTGTCGCGATCGAACCCAAGGCATTGCCCGATGCGAACCAGCACGTGATCCGCGGGCTCGTCAGCCGTCATCAGGAGCGTCGGGAAGCTCGCGCCCCATCTCACGGCACAGTGGATTGCCAGCCCCGTCTTGCCGCATCCTGGAGCGCCCCCGACGGTCACAAGCCGCCCCATTGGAAGGCCCCCGCGCAACGCCGCATCGACTTCGCGCAGCCCGAACGGGAGCCGCTTGCCAGCGCTCGCGCACCTTCGAAGCACCGCTTGCACGGCTTGCCATGCGTGGACGAACCGCGGCGGTTGTGGCGGGGTAGGCTTCGCCGCGCCGTTGCCGCGGGTTGTCGGCGTGGTGGCGTTCATTCCCGGCCCCCACGTCGCGCCGCTCGTCGTGCGGCTTCGATTGCTCGTGCGGAGGGAAGGTCCACGACAGCGGCTCCGCTGCTCGCGGGCTCCGCGCTTGCCGCGCCTTCCTCCAACACCCGTTCAACTTCCGACGCTGGCACCACGATCCGCCGACCGATGCGTGTTACCCGGATCGAACCTCGCCCGATCAACTCGCGCACGCTGGTCACGCCAACGCCAAGCCGTGCGGCCGCGTCGCGCACCGACAAGCCTGCCGTCGCTGCTCCTTCAGTGCGTGTCGCGATCCGTTCCGCAACACGCGCCGCGATCAGGTCGGCCAGTTCATCAAGAACGGCGTCGAGCGCGGGCCGGTTCACAACGCACCCCCGGCATCAAGGGCTCGCTGGACAATCGCAGGCTCGACACCCAGCGCCGCCGCAAGCCGCGTGATGGTATCGGCCCGTGCGGGCCGCAGACCGCGCACCACGAGGCTGATCGTGTGTCGATCAACACCCGACGCGAGCGCGAGCGCACGAAGCGACGGAAAGTCGGCCGCGACGGCCAGGGCGAGCAGGGCGCGATGTCGCGAGGTCATGCACGCCATGATGGGCGCGACGCACGACGATAGCTGTGGGGTCAGCCCACCGTTACGAGCGGACGTTGATCTGCTTGTGGAGGCGAAGGCCAGCTTGTCGTCGCCATTCGCGGAGGTCGAGGGCGATGTCAGCTGCGCGGTCTTGCGGGAACAGGCCAGCCGCGCACAAGAGCTTCGCCGTCACCGCGTCGGGGCGAAGGTTGCGACGGGCGGAAACGGCCGTCTTGGAGAGGACCACCCGGTAGGCCGCTCGCAGGCGAGTCGGGTCCGATGCCACGTCGGCCAGTTCCGGCGCGCCACCCGCTTCCGCGGCGTCGTACAGCATCGCTTCCAAGCATGCGAGCGCTTCCGGTTCCGAACCTGCTCGGCGTAGCGATGGCACGTGCTTCGACACCACGACCGACACACGCGCCATTGCCGCGGTGTGCTTGCCGCCGTCATTCGACAACTCGTAGAGGTCACGCAACCGTCGCAGGGCGTGCGCGTCGCCAGCTTCGGCTTGCAGCGCCAACCCGCGTGCGATGCTCGCCACGAGCGTCGCCATCATCCGCGGAGCGGGTACCTCCGCCGCGAGCGTTGACGCGTCCAGTTCGCCCTCCACGACCGTGCGCAGCCCCTTGCGGGTTTGGATGGCCACCGCGACCGTGACCACGTTGCGCTCCGCTTCGTTGCGTCGTAGTTTCGCCATTTCCAGTCCGTTTCGCGGCTCGCCGGGCTCCACCCCGAGCGGGCCGCACTTGTTTCGAGCCTACTCGCTTCCCTCGCCCTGTTCGAGCAACCGCAGGAGCCCTTCCGCCACGCTCGCCGCTTCCGCCCCAAGGTCGGCCCGTGCGAGGGCGACCACGGCCCGCAGTCCACGGGTCAACGCCTGCCATGTGGCGGCATGTGGCGCGGACGTGGCGATGTGGCGCGGCATGGTGCGCGGCATGTGGCGCACCGGATCGGGGCGGCTTTCGGCGATGGTGCGCACCATTGCGTCAGAGCGAATTCGCCGGGAATTCATGTCGTCGGGCTGCGTCAAGAACCCGTCGCCGTCCCCTTTTAATCCGTCGGTCCGGGGTTCGAGTCCCCGTTGGCCCACTTCGTTTCCCTTCTTTGCCCATCCTATCGCTCACGACGATGATTCGTCGTGAATCATCGTGGCTTTCACCGACTCCACCGTCGTGGGTATCATGTCCATTCCGCCGACCCCCCGAGAAATCATCGAACGTGCTCCCTACGGCTCTCTTGCCACGTACGCCAACGGCCATCCCCGCGTGCGTCCCATGGCTTTCGTCCTGCTCGACGACGGTCGTCTCTGGAGTTCAACGTACCACTGTTCCGGCAAATTCCTCGAGCTTCAAACCAACCCTCACGTGGAAATTTGTTTCGTCGATGATCGCAAGCTTCACGTTCGGATCGAAGGAATCGTGAGTCTCGACGGTGGGCCAGAAAAAAAGCGTGAATTGCTCGAACGAAACCCGAAGGTTCGTCGCCACTTCCCCGATGAGTTGGATCCCAAGTTCGTCCATATCGAGGTGCGTCCCTCACGCATTCGATGGAAAAAGATGGGGTTCTGCGAATACGAATCCTTCGAATTCGAATCATGATTCGCGCATCCGACCCTGTCGGATGACGGCGTTCACCGCGCCAGTTGAACTACCGCAGCCCCTTCGAATCGCCCGTGCCGAAGATCGTCGAGCGCCTGATTCACCTGCTCGAGCGGATACGAATGCACTGTCGTATGCACGGGCACCTTGGGCGCAAGGGCCAAAAACTCTCGTCCGTCGCGTCGCGTCAGGTTTGCCACGGATCGGACGATGCGTTCTCCCCACAGGATCGAATACGGGAAGCTCGGGATATCGCTCATGTGAATGCCGGCGCAAACGACGACGCCGCCTTTTCGAACCGACTTCAACGATGCAGGCACCAAACTGCCCACGGGGGCGAATAGCAGGGCCGCATCGAGCATGACACCGGGGCTGTCGGAAACGCCACCGGCCCACACGGCCCCCAGACTTCTCGCGAATTGCTGACTGCTCGTATCGCCATCGCGTGTGAAGGCATAGACCTGTCGCTGCTGATACTGAGCCACTTGAGCGATAATATGAGCCGCGGCACCGAAGCCGAACAATCCAAGCTTGTGACCTTCCCCCGCCATGCCTAGCGCCCGGTATCCAATCAATCCCGCGCATAATAGCGGCGCCGCCTGCAAATCCGGGTACCCTTCCGGAATCGGAAAACAAAACCCCGCGTCCGCCACGCATTGCTCCGCGAATCCGCCATCGATTTGATACCCGGTATAGCGAGACGCATCGCAAAGGTTTTCTTGACCGCGAATACAAGCCTCACACGCGTCGCAACAGCCCCCCAACCACGGAATCCCAACGCGATCACCCAAAGAAAAACCCGTTACCCCCGCACCCCATCCGGCTACGCGACCCACGACCTGATGCCCTGGAATGACCGGCAGTTTCGGTTCCGTGAGTTCCCCATCGACGACATGCAAATCCGTACGGCAAATGCCACATACCGATACGTCCACCAACACCTGCCCTGCGGAAGGAACAGGATTAGGCAACAAGCGCTGCACAAGCGGTGAACCAGGAGCCTCGAGCACCATCGCGCGCATGTCGTTCACTGTACACGAACGGCAAACGTTGCATTGCCACAATTCCATCGGGCACACTGAACCGGGCACACTTCTCGCTTCCCCAACGGCGAACCATTCACCCAAGAATAATCGTGATCTCGGATTAACCATGGCCCCTGCCCATCGCCCCCATGTACGAAAAGCTGACAGCCTGTCGGACTTCCAGCCAAGTTCGTCAGACTCACAACAAGGAGAAAAACGGTGACCGACGATCGGACCGAAGCTCCCCACAGCATTCGATATGCCGCGCATGAACTGTGGCAGCAAGAGATGGACGAACTGGTTCGACGCGTCTTTCGCGCCCGAATGCTGCTGCTTCCTTTGCTGCTGATCGTAGCGTTGGTGTTTCTGCTTTTCGATACGACACCTTGGAAAGTATGGCTCATCTTCGGCAGTGTCATCGCGGTCGGAGTGCTGTTCGCCTTCGAACGACGACGATTGCGGCATCAGCGCGCCAACGAGGGCACCGTTCAAATCAATTTGTTGTTCGCGTTGGGAATCCAATCGGTGCTCGTTTACGTGACCGGTGGTTTCACCAGTCCAATGCTGGTGGTATTCGTTCCTCTCGTGGCTTTGGCGGGGCTCGGCTTGACCCAACGATGGCGACTGGTTTCCGTGGTCACCGTGCCATTTGTCATCATCACGCTACTGGCCTTGGGCGTCGTAACCGACCTGCTGCCCTCGATGATTCCGGCGTTCCTTCACCCGCAGGACTCGCCGGTGAAAGGTGCCGCATGGCTGGTGGCACGAGCAGCCATGCTTTTCGTCGTTCTCATCATCACCACGATCGCCACCCACACGGCGCGCGCGGCCTTCGAGCGGGTGGTGCGCGAAGCCATTCAGATTCGACAACATGCGTTGGATACCTTAGAAAGCCGAAATCGGGAGCTATTATCCACGGGCGTTACCATCGCCCACGAACTCAAAAATCCCTTATCTTCCATCCAGGGACTGACACAGTTGATGGCGCGCCGTATGGAACCGGGCACCAAAGACAAAGAAAGAACCGATGTCATGCTGCGCGAAATTCAAAGAATGTCGACCGTACTCGACGAGTTCCGCAACTTGACACGCCCGTTGAGCGGACTGAGCCGCGGCTCCGTCGCCTTGACCGAGCTGGTGCAAAGCGTGGTCACTCTCCATGAAGGCGTGGCCCTTCGGCGAGGTGTGTCGCTTACGCTCGAAACCAATACCCCCATCGTCGTGGAATGCGACGCCTCCAAAGTGGAACAGGCGCTGGTCAATCTCGTGCAAAATGCGCTGGAAGCGAGCCCCCAGGGAACGACGGTTCGAATCGACATCTCCGAGTCATCGGAAACGGTATCGATCCGCGTGCGAGATCAAGGGCCGGGGATTGATAAACACCAATATAATCAAATATTTACACCTGGGTTCACCACCAAGGAACGCGGTACCGGCATCGGACTCATCGTGGCTCGCTCCGTAATCGAGCAACATGGTGGAACGCTGAGGTTGAACCATGGCCCCACGGGAGGCACGGAAGCCACCATCGTACTGCCGCGTCACGCCCAGGATACGATGAATGCAGGGGAGGCACTACGTTGAAACCGCGAGTTCTCATCGTGGATGATGATACAGGGGTACGCTACACGCTCAGGGAAATCCTCGAGAGTGCGGAGATGGACGTAATCGAGGCTCGCGATGGGGTTGAGGCCTTGGGGTGGTTGCAAACGCATCGTGCGGATTTGGTGATCACGGATTTGCAGATGCCCCGGCTCGATGGTTTGCAGCTATTGGAGCGTCTTCAAGCGGCCCCTCCTGCGCCCAAAACGATTTTGCTCACGGCCCATGGCTCGGAACGTCATGCGGTGCGAGCGATGAAGCTTGGCGCTTTTGACTACTTCTCGAAGCCTTTCGATACGGAAGAGGTCTTGGGGGTGGTGGAACGGGCGGTGGCATCGGTGCGCGCGGAGCAAGAAAATGAGCAGCTTCGCGCGGAATTGCTCTTGTCCCGACACGTGGTTTTCGCGTCCGAAGCGATGAAAAGGATTGCTCTTCTCGTGTATCGCGTAGCTCCGAAAGATGTGACCGTACTGATCACGGGACCAAGCGGAACGGGCAAGGAACGTATCGCGGGGGCCATCGTGGCGGGCTCGCCGCGAGCCTCGTCACCGTTCATTCGCTTCAATTGCGCGGCCATTCCGAGGGATCTGGCGGAAGCAGAGCTATTTGGACACGCGAAAGGAGCCTTCACAGGGGCGTCGCGAGCACGACCAGGGCTGTTTCGCGAAGCCCATGGCGGAACGATTCTCCTCGATGAAATCAGCGAAATGGACATGAGCACGCAAGGCAAACTCCTTCGCGTATTGCAAGAACGAACCGTTCGTCCCGTGGGAGAAGACCGGGACGATTCCGTCGATGTGCGCGTACTCGCGACCACCAACAAGGACCTGAAAGCCGAAGTCGCCGCGGGACGTTTTCGAGAGGACCTGTATTATCGTCTCGATGTCGTGGAGGTTCGTTTGCCCCCCCTCGAAGAGCGGATGGATGACGTACCCGTGTTGATCACGCATTTCCTCGATATGTATCAAAATCGATTTGCCACGGGACCTTTGACACTCACGGCTGCCTTGCGAGAACACCTGCAAGCAGGGCCATTTCCAGGAAACGTGCGAGAACTCGAGCATCGGGTGGAACGCGCCGTGGCCTTGTCCACGGGAGGTGTTGCCGACGCGACATGGTTGATGCATCCACGTTCGGAAGAAGCAGATAAGGCTTCTTTCGGTCTGAAAGAGCGTGTGGATGCCTACGAACGAGGAATTCTCGTTCATGAATTGGCACAATGTCGTGGCAATCGATCGGAGGCCGCGCGAAGGCTTGGCATCGCGCGGGTGACGCTGCTCGAAAAGCTCAAAAAATACGGGATTACTCGCGATTCTGAGTAAGCCGCCTCATGGGCGAACAGCATCTCGTCCGAGCGCGTGATCGAGATTCTCCCTGGCAAGACGAAGGTCGATTCGTGCATTGAGTCCATCGAATCCCGCTTTGACCAGCGCTGTTTCCGCATCCGTCAATTCACTGCTCGTCGCTCGGCCCGCCCGAAACAACTCTCGTCGCACGCGGTAGCTTTCCTCCGCCGCCACAAGCTGTCGCTCGGTGGTTTCCTTGCCCACCTGCGCTTGACGAAATGCGTTGTAGGCCTGGGTTACCTGCAAGCGAATCCCGTCATCGAGCTGGGCACGCTGCGACTCGATCTCCAAGATTTTTGCATCGAGTTCTTGCACTTGCGCGCCGGTGGTGAACGTATCGTTGATCGTCCAGGAAAGCTGCACACCGACATCCCACGTGGTCGACCACTTCTCTTGCTGCGGAAACACGCGGGTATTGGGGTTTTGGTGATACAAATTGCCGAAGGCATCGAGCCGCGGATAGTTGCTGGCGCTTAGGACTTTTCGGGTTTCGCGAAGAGACGCCACCGTTTCATCGATCACACGACGTTCGAGGCGTTGGCGCATCGCCTCGGCAAAAAGCGCGTTGAGCGTGGTCGATGCGGGTTCATCGGCCACGGGCGCATCGATATTTTCCCCGATACGATACTGGGTTCTTTCGGGGTCGTGCATCATGACACGAAGTTGCTCTTCGGTGAGGGTCGTCATGTTTTTGCTGTTTTCGACGAGCATTTCAGTGGAAGCCACCTGGCTTTCGACAGCGAGGACATCGGCGCGTGAGGCGCTTCCCACTTGAAATGCGACGCGAACGTCTTTGAGGTGGGCGCCAGCGGTAGCCAGGCCCGCCTCCGCCACGAGCAGCCCCCCTTGTGCTCGAATCCAATTGAAATACGCGGTCTTAGCATCGAGTTGGGTTTTGACTCGAGCGGCTTTTTCCTGCGTTTCCGCAGCGCGCTTGGAGTTGGTCGCCGAAGCGTGGTTCTGCGACAAGCGCAACACATAATCAGACAACGGAATGGCTAATGTTCCTTGCAGGGTCCACATATTCAGAAGAATGGGGAAAGAAAGCTCCACCCCTTGCGCACGCACATAACACTGGTCCGGTGTGCTTCCTGGCCCCATGGGACATACAACAGGAACAGGTTGTCCGGCAGGAAGGTCGGTGCCCAGGATAGAGCCCCTATCGCTAAGGTTGGCGGAAGCCACTTCTGACAACCGCACGTAACGGGCAAGCAGAGTAGCTCTGGGAAGGAAAAGCCAAGCTGCCTGATCGACTTTCGCTGCCGCCGCAGCCACCGCTTGCTGCTTGGCTCGAACTTCAGGACTCGACATCTCGGCGCGCCGCGCCACATCCGCCGCACGCAAACCTCCCGGTTGAGGCGCCAACGCTTCGTTGAGCCGTTGCCGCACGTGAGCCGCGTCCGGAGGCGCCGGTGCTTCTGCCGTTGCCTTGGGAGCCTCGGCAGAAGATGACGCGGTATCAGGCGTTGGATCCGCGGGCTGCGCCATGGCCGTCGCTGAAACGGCAAAGCACATCAGGGCAAAACCGCCCCCCCCTAGTCTCGATTCACGTCCTACCATTACCGTCTCCTTCGTTGTTACGCCCCATTTCGGGGCAGAATTGAGGTTCCCGCCATGGCTTTGCGGGCCTTTTCCGTGAGTTCTACGAGTTGCTCGGAGGCATCGATGAAACGTTTGCGATCTTCCACGCAAAGAGCTTGTAAGATCATTCGGTGAACCGAGCGTAGCGCGGCTCGCCGCTCGCGCAGTGCTTGCAAACCTCGTTCCGTTGCAGATACCAACACGGCCCGCTGGTCCTCGGGGTCTTTTTCTTTGCGAACCAATCCCACACGCTCCAAACGAGCCACTACCTCACTCGTCGTGTTTTGCGCCGCTCCCACCGCCGTCGCAAGAGTCCCCACGCGCACCGCTCGCTTTTCGAGATAACACAACACAGCGAGTTGAGAGGTGGTTAGAGACGAATCATGCGGCATACGAACGGAAGTGAGCATTCTTCGCACCAACTCTCCCATGCGTTCGATCTGGCTCTCGATATCCACGTCATGGGGGGCGATACAAAGCGGTGAGGACTCAGGTCGCGGCATTGTTTCGTGGTGCGATATAATTCGCAACCTGACGTATGAAAAGCGACAATTTGGGAATCGATGGCTCAGCGAAACGTGCCAATCTCTCGAAAAAGCGGATAGACGGCACCTTCTTTGAGCACCAAATCCACCCGGGCTCCATTCGCACGTTTGATGGTCAGTTTCACGCCTTCCGGTCGAGACGCGTTGAACGCCGTGCGAATTTCCCCCTCCGTCATATCGCGAGCTAGTTTTTCTCCAATGAATAGGATTTGATCACCGGGACGAATCCCTGCCCGCGACGCTGGTGATTCTTCGAAAACACGCGTCACGTATACGTCGTACGTCCTCAATTCATAGAAGAATCCATAACCTACCCGTGCATGGGCAGGTTCAATGGCGACCTGAACGCGAACTCCGGACTCCGTTTCCAGATCGAGTACACCCGACGATATATCCGCACTATCCAACCGGCCGATGTCTCGAATGCCGATGGGATGGTCATTGATGACGCGGGCATCCCAGATTTCCACGCGAAATCGGTCCTCTTGGCGAAGACGGAAGTTGCCCGCGGGAGCGTCGGGCCAGGTGGGTTGTAACGTGGCCCTCTGCACGGTCGTTTCAAGAAGTGGTCCCTTGTTGACCAACAGCTTGGCGTACGGATCGGGCAATCCACTCGACAGTTCGTTGCCCCATCTTCGCCCATCTCGTGTCAGCGAGGGGATCGTGGCCTTCTTGAAGGCAATCCATCGCACATCCGAGGGAGGTGCGGGATCGAGAACTTGACCGGCCCGCGCGTCACGCATGGGCGTTTTTATTTCCGGATATACGGCAGGACATGCCGAAAGAAGCGCTGCAGCCCCCAAGGCGCACGCCAACCCTACGCAGCGATGGAACGAAATGTATCGCGATACCATGGCGCGCTAGGCTAGCACGTTGGAGATTCGATGGAAGGGTGAGCCTCACCTACCAAGCAAAGCGAGTCGCCGCCACCCCTGTTCCCCTATTCCAAGGCTTGACTCGTATCTTCATCAACACCGCTTGCAGACAGTGTTTTTCCGATTCATCCATCGCAGACAGAAAGTCCACGTTCGACGCATGCCCACGTTTATCGAATACCACCTGAACCGCACCAGTCACGGTCTTTGACCCTTGCTTGCATCCAGCCCGCTCAATCGCTTTTCGCAAGCTTTCGGAAGCCGCCCGGGCATCGAACTCTTGTCCGGATTCATCCTGAACCAACCGCTCCTTGTCTTCTTGCTCTTCTTGCAACGTTTTTGGCGATGACCTTTCCCCCACGACACACGTATACGGGTCCGCAACCACCATCCAGCGCGTCGGTTCGACCGTAAACAACAGCAGCGACGATTGTCGCCCTTGTTGCCGCGCCCATTGGACATCGACCGTAAACCGCTCCGGCGCTCCCTTCCCCGCCACCTCCCCCAACGAACACAACCGCTTCGGTCGGTCGTCCAACGCAGGCGCGGGAGTCAACCAAATCCTAGTAGCCTCGAGGTTGCCGTCGCGAATCATCCCACGCCAACCATTCGTTTCACCAGACTTCTCCGCAGCCTCCGACGTCAATATGATCTGAATCTCTCCTCGCGTTTTGTCGAAGGTGCCATCCCCTTTGACTTCCGTGGCATACAGCCGAAATAGTCGGGCATCGTCTCGCCATTTTCGAGCCTTTTGCGTAACGATCTGCAAGATTTCCGATAAGGTCGTGACCTCCGGCGCCAACGCATTGGTGTCTTGCAGGGGCTGCGCTTCCGTACTCGAAGCCGCCTGCAACGAGTTCACGGGGTTGATTGACGCGGTCTGTTCCACGATTGCGTTTCGAAAGAGGAGCACGAGCAGCACGACGACAAAACCGAGTACCAGCATCACCAACGTCGTATTGTCAGTTATTACCCGCTTCATGAATCCATGAACTCGCCACGAAAGCGTTTGTTTCCCGACGCTGACAAAGCCTTAGAACCGTGACGATGGCGTACCCAATACCGTTTCCATGCCGAGCTTATTTTTGCGTAAGACCTCGGTGCCCGCCAGGGAACTCGTCAGAAGAGCCCACCTGCCTTCCAGCGATCCCGAACCAATTTGATAAGCCACCACGCCACCTTTTCCCTCTGGCTTGGCCCACGTCACAACCAATCGGTCATTCATCTTGATGCCGGTGCCCTGAACCACTCCCGTGCCATAGTTACGACTCAGAAAAAACGTTGCCCCATTGGGCCGTATCTCCACCTGCCCACCTGCACCTTGTTCCGATTGTTTCACCTGGTAGACACCCACGAGCCCCGCAGGCCCAACCAACACCTCCCGTCGTACCTGCCCGCGCATATCGGGCCGCGTGTAGATGCCGCGCAACGTGCCGGCATCGATCTCGTAGACGGCGACCGTATAATCAGGCGTAGAGCCATATCCCACACCGAACACTCGACCAGATACCAAGCCAACCCCTTCCACGGGCGCTCCCACGGTCAAATCCCATCGAATACGATACGATGTCGAATCAAGCTGTTGGATCGTCGCAGAACCAGCGTATCGTCCTTGTCCACCAGGGTTGAGTCCTTGTGCAATGACATAGGACCCCGCCATATTTTGCGAATTGTTCTCGTCGTTCGCGGAGGCGTCGATGCCCACCGCAGCCGCACCCAGAAATAGTACGATCCCTGCCGCGGCAAGCAGCACGACAAAGATTCCCAAGACCATCCATATCCACAAGAAACTTCTGCGTTTGGTTGGCGCGGGCTGGACGGGTAGCTGCGAAAAATACGACGCATCCTGTGGTGAAGCGGTTGAATAGGGGGATACCGCTGTCGAAGCTCCCACCAACGACGCTGGTGGCAATGCCGCGGAAGGCACGTTCGTGGAAAGATAATAGGAATTGGGCAATGGCTGGGAGCCCGGAGCATGGCTTCCCGGCACAGCCATCAACGCTTGCGCCGCTTCTGCCGCATCCCGGAAGCGAGCCTGCGGATTGCGGTCCACACATCGCTGAAACCATGCATCGAACCCCTGTGGAATCAGGTGGGCAAGGCCCATTTGGGCAGCCCGTATCGACGGTGGAACGATGGGTTCGAAGAGCACTTCCCGCATCAACATCATCACGGAGGAAGAATCACCCGCCGCCTGCATCCAATACCACCGGGCCGTAAGCATCCGAAACGCGATGAGCCCTAGCGCCCACACATCGCTGGCTGGAGATACCGCGGCTTGAGAATCAGTCTGCTCCGGAGCCATCCATAACGGTGTGCCCACAACCGCCGTAGCCGCGGACGTATGTCGCGCTGCCGCGACTACTTTCGCGATGCCAAAATCCAGCACTTTGACTTTGAAGGTCATGTTTTGTTGTCTGGAACGGGCGATGAAGATGTTTTGCGGTTTGAGGTCCCGATGAACGATGCCCACACGATGCGCCGCGGCCAGCGCATGGCATAATTGGCTAAGAATTTCGCGCACTTCCTCGAACGCCAGGGGACCACGCTGCTGCACGTAAGCAGCGAGATCGAGCCCCTCCAAAAGCTCCATCGCGAGCCAAGGCATCCCGGTGACCGAGTCCACACCAGCGCCAACGACCTCCACCACATGATCGCTGTCGATACTTGCTCCCACGCGAGCTTCTTGCACGAACCGTTCGCGAAGACGAGCATCCCAAGCGAGTTCGGCGTGCATCAGCTTCAGGGCTCGCTGCTTTCCGGTGGACAATTGCTCGGCCACATAAACAGCCCCCATCCCTCCTGTCGCAAGAGGTCGCAGAACACGATAATCTGTAGCGAAAATCGTTCCAGCGGCCAGTTCGACCCCAAAGCTCATCCTCCCGTTGTAGCGCGTTACCTCGTCCCGGCAAAGAGGCTGTCATGTCGATTCTTCTCCCCCTGAATCCCCGCCTCATGATTTTCAAAGGACTCCGGTTTTCCCATCGTCTTCACGTCGTTCGGGACATCTTCTTCCGTTCGTGCGAACCTTGCTCCCTGATGCGCATCGAGAGGTAAACCATGCCTGTGTTTCGCGGCGTTTATGAAGAGACTTTCGTTGTCGATGTTCCTTTGGACAAAGCCAAGGCCCACTTCGGCAACCTGCCCATGATCGGAAAAAACTACGACGGCGTCGACCGATGGGAGGTCATCGACGATAGCACGCTTCACGTATTGCTCAAACCGCAAGAGGCCCTGGGCTCCTCGTTTCGAGGCGAACACACCCTCAAGTACACCTTTGGAGAGCAACAAACCACCTGGGAGTCCGAACCCGGGGGCAATATGCGCAGCCGGGGCCATACCCGGTTCGAGTCGCTCGGCCCAACGCGCACACGCATCGTTCATCGTGACGAGATCGAGTGCGACATTGACATCAACCGCTTGCTTGCCAAAGCCTTGCAACCCATCGTAGGCCTCGGCATCGAAAGGGGCGTCAAGGCTTATCTATCCCGCATGCGTAAGGCCTTATGAACTCGGTCATGCCTTCTGCATGCACAACCCAGCAACCGCGCGCTTTCGATCGAGCCACCCTCGAACTCGCCCGTCGACGATTGTCACGAGCCGACCCCAAAATCCGAACGATCATTCGTGGGGTGGGCCCCTGCACCCTGCGTACGCGCCCGTTAGGCAATCATTTGACAGCGCTCGTGCGCTCCATCGTTTTTCAACAGCTTTCGGGCAAAGCAGCCTCCACGATTTTTCACCGGCTGCTTTCTCTCGTTCCCAAACGGGCAAGCGCATCCGATTATTTGCGTCTCAGCGACGAAAGCCTTCGTCAAGCGGGCTTGTCTCGTCCAAAAATCGTCTATCTACGTGATCTTTGTACAAAAATTGACAATCGTTCCCTTCGCCTCGACCGGATCGGCTCCCGAACGGATATCGAGGTGGAACAGGATCTCGTTCAGGTTCGCGGATTCGGACGATGGTCCGCGCACATGTTTTTGCTATTTCAACTTCGAAGACCGGACGTGTGGCCTGTCGATGATCTGGGCATTCGCAAAGCCTTGCGGTTGCTCGATGGCTTGGACTCCCTACCTTCCGCCAAAACCATCGCCTATCGAGCCGAACCGTGGCGTCCATTCCGCAGTGTTGCTGCGTGGTATTTGTGGCGATCGCTCGAAACGGAAGTACCCGCGGATTTCGGGTGACCCATCGGCGGGCTGGTGGTCGGCAGAAAAAAAACAAAGACTGTAAGACGCAACGAGCAGGCGCGTTTTCGTGATATTCAACGCAAATAGGAGGCGATGATGAGCAAGCGTTCGCTCTTCGGTTCGGTGGTGGGAATTGCCATGCTGCTTTGGCTTGCAGGGTGCGGCTCGGCTCAAACGGCAGCCTCCCCCCAATCCCCTCACGCAGACGCAACAGGTTACGAAGCAGCCTATGCTCCGAGTTCGGCCGAGGCACAACCATCGTACGAACCCGCGGGCGAGGCGGAGGCCCTGCCAGCCGCTCCCTCGTCCATGTCCTCCCGAAGCTCCAGCGTGGATGGCGCCTCCATGATTCAACGCCCATCCCCCCAGGAGCGCCCGGGACTCGGCACCGCTTGGGGAGAAACACGCCATAGTCCCACCACATCGACCCGATTCGTCCGAGACACCGCCGCGCCTTTTGCGGTGGCATCGCTGTGGTACAACGACCGGCAAGGGGCCAATGCCATGGCGCGCTCGACCGATTATCGATCCTACCAGCAAGGCGCCGTTCCCGTACTCAGTGGAGCCATCACCATCTCGCTTCGTGACGATGCCGGCCGAAGACTCGATGGGTTTTATGCAGGCGGAAAAGACTATGTGGTGGGGGAAGATGGCATGCGGTATGTCATCGTCATTCAAAACAACACGCGCTTTCGCTACGAATGCGTCGCCTCCGTGGATGGTCTGGATGTCATCGATGGCCGGACCGCCGCCTACACCAAACGAGGATACCTCCTTCAGCCCCATGGAGTGCTCGAGATCGACGGTTTTCGCAGGAGCGCGGATGCGGTCGCAGCGTTTCGCTTCAGTTCGGTCCGAAGCTCCTACGCATCGAAATCGGGCAAAGGAGATAGAAACGTGGGCGTGATCGGGATTGCCTTCTTCAACGAGGAGGGAGCCCAGCCCACCTGGTCCGATGAGGAAATTCAACGTCGTCACGATGCCGACCCGTTCCCCGGCCGTTATGCAGAACCTCCACAGTAGTCATTATCCACAGTATCCAAAAACGGATAGTCCGAAAGCCCCGCCTTGGACCTTCCTGCCCTCCATGGCCGAGAAGCTTTCCCCACGACTGCTCTAACCATTTGATTTTTCGTTATTATCACTTATTTTCCCCACCCATGGGGAAAGCCGGATCGCTTCGCGGTTTCGGAAAGAAGCGAAGGATTCATTCGATTTATTTCCGGAATGAGGTGCCAATTCGCTCACCTTTGTCGACCTATCCGGGCTGTTGTCTTCGGGGAACGCAAGCCTGTAGGATTCTTTTCCGATCCCGTTTACAGTTGGTTCCGTTACGAGGACTTCATGCCATCATGCCCGCTTCATCACGGTGAGCAACTCGAACCAAAACGAAAAGGTTGGTTCTGCGAAGAGTGCGGGGCGATCGTGCTGGGATACGATTCCATCCCCCCTCCCGAGGGAACGGAGTTTGTAAAACATGGACCTGCCGACACCCTATCACCGACCATCAAAGCGCATTCCTTGCCTTGTCCGGCCGCCGATGCCGTGACGAATGCCACCGTATCGAAGGGAAAACCCGAAAGACTACAACGTGACGACGTCACGCGCTGGTCGATTGTGGAGCCCGCGGCTCGTTCGTCTCGTCAAACCCTTCGCGCCCTGCAATCCACAAAATTATCCTCGACGATTCGTGAGGGGCATAACGATGGGGATGCCGTGCTTTGGGCATGTTTGGCTCGACCCCGACGTGGTTTGCTCGTGATTGGACCTTCTGGGGTCGGTAAGACAACCTTGTTGGCGCGCATCGTTGATCGCGCGTTGGGACCAGAAACGCAAGAAGACCACGATGACCAAGGGGTCGATCCCAGAGATGCCGTCATCTTTCTATCCGGCCGCCTGGCGTATGAAGGGGAAAAGGGGATACAGGCCACGCGACGTCTTTGCGATGCGGTGATGCGATGCGCGGGAATTCAGCTCGGTGAATTCGATTCGCTCCACCAGTGGATGGCCCATCTGGCGCAATCGGAAGCCAAGGATCCCAAACCAAGACGTCGGCTGTGGCTGGTTTTCGATGGGATCGATGAAGCGAACGACAGCGATGCGCTGCTGGAGGCCATCGACGCCTTTCTTCCATCTTTGGAAACATACGGCTGGGTTCGCCTGGTGGTGTCGATGGCAGACAGGGCTTATGGCGCGGTGGCGGCCCGTGGTGCCGAATATACGCATGGCTTGTGCGGAGCGTTCGTTTCGGAACGTTGGTGGACATGGTTCGAGGAGCCCCGTTCGGAAAGGGTAAGGCCCTACCTCGAGTTAAAAGGATTGGATGAGACGGATGCGAGCGTTCTGTACCACACGCGGCAAGAGCAGATGGCTTCTCGATCGTGTTTGGTTCCGCTTTGCGATCTCGCTCATAACATACGAAATTTATTGAATATTCCTCTATACCAACACCTGTTTCACGAAGCGTTTCGTGGCACCAAAGCACCGCCTCCGGGGCTCGACGAAGTGGGATTGGTCGATGCCTTTCTCGACGCGTTGGTAGAACAAGTGCCGGGGCTCGATCACACCCTGTCCAGACTCGGAAAAGCCATGATGCGACGTCGATGCGCGAGCTTGCCCGGAGAGTTGGGACGCCAATGGAACGCCGAATGGCTTTCGCAACGTGCCGAACGTCACTTGAAAACCCGCACCTTGTCGTTGCTCGATCCGGTTTCCGAATTGGCTTCCGCTTCGGGATTGATGGTTCCTGAGGGGGATACGACCGAGGATCGGGAACCGGTGGCGTGGCGATTCGCCCATGAGCGTTTGGGAGAACAGCTATTGTTGCGCGAGATGCTTGCTTCGATCGCCCCTCGGACCGTTCCGAGTGGAGAGGAGATCGTGGCATGGGCCAAGACCGCCGCGGGTTCGGAACACGAAGCTCCGTTCGGCATGCTGCAAAGCGCCTTGGATCGATGGGTCGAACAACTCATCGCCAAAGGCGAGACCTCCTTTGTGGGACGATTGTTGGATATCGAGGATCGAACGTTACGGGCCCGGCTCATCGCCACCGTTTTACAGGCTCTACAAAACCACGAAAGCGATGAGGATGTCGTCAGCCAGCATGCCCGACTCCTGGCGGCGTTGGGTCACGCGGGAATGCTGCGAAACCGAGCGCCGCGTTTGCTTGCCGCCTCGTGGCTGCCGTTGAGCCGTCTATGCAAAACCCCCGCGTCGTCGTTAGGACGAGCCACCCATCGCTCGATTTTCGATGTGGCTCGTTCCGCCTACGACGGTCGAACGTCTCAAGACGATCGGCTTGCCTATGGTTCTTCCTTGCTCGCGCTCGCCGATGCAGCTCGTGCCAACGAAGACTTCGAGGATGCCCATCGCTATCTTGCCGAAGCCATTCAGCTCCTTACGGATGCGGCCGCCCACAAGGGAGCCGACGAGCGGATGCGCAGTGTTTTGGCGGCGGCCCATTGGGGAATCGCCAAAATTGAACACCGGCAAACACGCCTCCGTCGCGCACGAAAAGCCTTGGATACTGCTTTGAAAGTATCGAGCCTCACCGACGACGAGCGTCAACCTTTGCCCGCGGGGCAGCATCAAGAACGCCTTCTTTCTCTTCTGCTGATGGGAGACGTATTGAGTGCGGAAGGCGCTCCCCAAGAAGCTGCCCAGGCTTATGAAGAAGCACTTCGAGCTTCCCTCGCGGCATTGGCAGAAATGCCGTTTCGCTCCGACCTGCGTTACCACCATGCCAATGCTCTCATCGGCCTGGCACAAGTCGCTATCGATTCCGATCAACCCGATGTCGTTCGCGAGCGATTTCGCTCAGCCCTGGGCGTATTACGCAAACTCATTCGCCGAGAACCTCAGCGACCAAGCTATCATCTAGCGCTCATCGATACCCTGCACCGTCTCGCCAAAGTACATCGCCTCGCCGCCGAAAACCATGAAGCTTGCCAGCTTGGCGAAGAAGCCGCGGCCATCATGCTTGCGCTGGTGCAAGCGTTCCCCAAGCAGCAGGATTGGCAGACCCAACTCGTCGTGATGCTTGCTCGCCTTGGCGTATTGATGCGACAAATCGGCGAAGACGAGCCAGCGCGCGCGTGCCTACAAGATGCGTTACGATTCGGTCGTTTGCTGCCCGACGATGAAACCGCGCAACATGCTACCGTCTCCGCGCTGCTGAGCCTCCTGCAACTCGATGAAGCCCAAGGCCGTCGCTTCGAAGGGCGAAAACACGCGAAGGAAGCGCTCTCCCTGCTCAATGCCATGGCTCGAGGGCCGGAACGGCTTGCGGAACGACGAACCCTCGCCATGGGGTTACTCGCACAAAGCCGTCAGATGGCGGAGGATGGTGACCCACAAAGCGCCGGTGTCCTGCTTCACCGGGCGGTCAATATCTTGTCGGAGCTGCTGGTCAATCACCCCGATGACATGATGCTGCAAACCGATCTTCACGTAGTCATCAACCATTTGCGTTACTTGGGTGCGAGCGGCAGTGTACGTCGCATTCCGAAACATCGCTTCTCCGTACGGGTCATGGAGCACCAGGGAGCGGAAATACGAGAGTTCTTCGATCAAGATACGATTACGATCGGCCGAGCCCCCGGCAACGACCTCATGATTCCCGATTACAGCGTATCCCGACAACACGCGCAGGTTCACTTTGCCGACGGCTCTTTCACGGTGCATGACCTTGGAAGCAAGCTGGGTACGGTGGTATCGGGAAAGCGTGTCAGCGACACACTATCGTTTCAACCCGGAGAACGGTTGGAATTGGGCGATTTCGAGCTGGTTTTCGAGGGCCCCATCGATGCCAGTTATCGCACCCAATACTCGTCACTCATGGCTGAATCGCCAACAGGTTATCCTCCACCGGTGATGGAAGGCATGGAGTTAGCGTCGGGATTGCTCGAAGCGCCCGCGTTATCCCAGGAGGAAGTTCGCGAATTGAACGATTTGGACGTGATCGACGAAGAATGAAGCCACGACTTGGACTGCCCAAGAGCTTGCCCGAATACGGCGATCTTGTCGTAGGCAAGGCATCGTAGGCAAGGCATCGTAGGCAAGGCATCGTAGGCAAGGCATCGTAGGCAAGGCATCGTAGGCAAGGCAGTATTGGGTCCCCGGCGTCGTGCGGTAAGGGGTTCAAACGATACCTATGATGTATCAACGACAGGCATGAACGTCATCGAAGTAGGCGGTATAGGGAATGAGTTCGAGACCTCCAGCGGTTGTGGCTCCGACGGTTCCGATGCCCAGCGGACACCAGGTTTGAGGCGGATTAGTAACCGTAGTCTGGAAACGAATCGCCTCCCACATCGCTTGTCCGGCGGGAACCCAGGTGCCTCCAACCCCAGGCACCTCGAAGTACATTTGCGAAAAGTCATCCTTGGCCCGAAGAAGGATTTTGTACCATCGCTTGACCTCGATGGCTCCAAGGTCAGTCTGGTGGTTGCCATGGGTGATATAGGCTTTTTTGGCCACACCATCCATGACCACAGCCCAATCGAGGTTGGGTCCAAAACCGAAACCGGCTCTCGCCATCGCTTGCCCCGCTGCGGGCTCATCCACCCAAAGCATCGTTTCCGCACGCCGGAAAGGCAGATCGGTGATGGCTTCACAACGGAATTTTTCGGTGCAGGTCACGAGATCCTTGCCGCCTGCTTTGAGTTTCAACGCGAAAGGAGTGCTGGGAATATCACTGACAGAGGTTGGGGTGACAAGCGCCGCCTCGGAGCCAGGGGTTGAGCCGAGCGAGCATGAAAGGGCGCCGGAATAGGTTCCCGGCGAGCCAGTGCCGTGGAATTGTTCGGCTATCCTACAGCAGAAACCGTGATGGGAACAGGTGTCACCGGGTTCATGGCAGGATCCGGGGTTGCCCACAGGGCAAGGAAGCCAACACACGGGATCTCGCCCGCATTGGCGTCCCCCGCATTCCGGAACGCAAGCGTCGGGAATGGGCTCACATTGATGCGAGGCGTTGCACCGCTTGCCGATCTCGCAGGTGCCGCACTGGCCTCCGCAACCGTTGTCCCCACATTCTTTGCCCGAGCAATCCGGAACGCAAGCGCATACGCTCTTCGACGTCCCCTCGATGCATTCGTAGGGCTCTCCGTATTGATCGCATCCTGACGGACATGTCCCGCCGCAGCCATCACTACCGCACACTCTATTGGTGCAATCTGGGACACATTGGCAAACTCCATCGTTGCACACCCACCCCGGTTCGCACTGGCCCTGCAACGACCCGCAAACACCGTCACAACCGTCGGGGCCGCAATTCTTCCCCTCACAATACGGAAAGCACTTGCTGCCATCGTCGAGCTTCATGCACCCTTCCCAAAGCACTTTTTCCCAGGTCTTCGACTTCTCGTATCCCCAAAAATCCGCCTTGGCGCTCGCATGCACACCAAGGTCGAGACACGCATCGAGTTGCCAATCGAGGGTACTGGCCGCATGGCTGTTGGCTTTCAGTTCGGCATCCAGCTTCAAGCGAGGAAATGCGGTGAATCCAGCATGAGCCTGGGCGCCCACCCCCGCGTACTTGCCCCCCAACCCAAGCGCAAGAATCGGCTTCAATCCCGCCTCGAAAGTCGCCTTGCCCTCCAACGTCCAGGTCGGAGGCTGCTTCCATTCGCTATCGTGTGTGTGAATCGTTCCGGAATCCCAGTCTCCGTTGGTCATGGAGAACCAAAAACCATAGCTTCGACGATTCGAGTATTCGGACATGAACGAGCCGGTGGCTGACGCTTGCACTTTGGCGACAGCTTCGAGTCTGAAATCGATGTGGACGGGAATTCCCAAAATGGAAAACTCCGCCAGGGTCTTCCAATCGTCGTTGCCCGTCGGGAACAGCTTTTTGGTGTAGGAATCGGAACCTTCGAAATCCAACGTGCCATCGAGACCAAGGTTGAAGTCATATCCACCGTAAAATTTCGTGAAAAAGTGAACTTTATTCCATTTAACCTTGAAGTTGACTTCGAATCCGCCATCCAAGACAAGCTTGCTGCTGTCGGTGGTTTTCAGAAGAACGGAATGACTCCCATCTTTCTTCTTCTTTTCGTAAAGCGTTTGGTTGGCCAGGTTGAAAGGAGTCCAAGTCCCCTGGTTGGCAGATCGAACATACATCTTGCCTTTTTGTTCGACAGGCGGCCCAGAGCCTAGTACTACAGCCACGAAGCACGTTCCGCTTATTTATGGAAATAAATTGGTACCCTCAAGCGTTGGGCACGCATGAAGCCAGTGCAGGTCAGCAAGCAGGAACGCCGCAGACTCGAGAAACTCGTA